>ERZ808252.39-NODE-39-length-146757-cov-21.105629_pt1 | contig 146757 bp, 114 predicted proteins | sample MGYA00521242_ERZ808252 | MGnify/ENA primary metagenome ERZ808252 (study PRJEB31516, sample SAMN03275581) | gut metagenome | biome: mammalia-associated habitat; material: feces | host: Papio cynocephalus | place: Kenya | collected 2012-08-07 ...
AACCGCGACTGTGCGGCGGCGGTTATGCGGAAACGCGTTGCACGCCAAAGAAACTAGAAATGCGCCAATTCTAGGCGTATGCCATACGCCCTGCACTCCAACGCATGAACCGTATAGGCAAACCGTTTTCGTTATATGGCAAATCGGCGCAATTCTGGGCGTATGCCATACGCCCCTACGGCGGCGGAAACCGCGACTGTGCGGCGGCGGTTATGCGGAAACGCGTTGCACGCCAAAGAAACTGGAAATGCGCCAATTGTAGGGGCGTATGGCATACGCCCTGCACTCCACCGTATGAACCGCATAGGCAAACCGCAACTGCTATATCGCAAAAAAAATCCCGCAGCCCGGAAGGGCCGCAGGATTTAGTTTTATTCCCTGCCGGGAATTAGTTGTTTTCGGGGCGTAGCTTGCGCACGGTCTCGCCGGTGCGCCACATTTCGCTGTTGTGCATTGCGTCGAGTTCTTTGTTGAGCTTTTCGCGATAGTCGGGCTTAGAGTTGCTATCGATTGAAATCTGAGCCTCGTTGCCGGAAGCCACACTTTCGTAAAGTTTCTCCATAACAGGCTTGATGGCATCGTGGAACGGGCCCATCCAGTCAAGCGCACCGCGCTGTGCAGTGGTGGAGCAGTTTGCGTACATCCAGTCCATGCCGTTCTTGCCCACCATCGGAAGCAGACTTTGGGTGAATTCCTCTACTGTTTCGTTGAATGCCTCTGATGGGGTGTGCCCGTGGCTGCGAAGGGTTTCATACTGCGCAAGGAACATTCCCTGTATTGCGCCCATAAGCGCGCCGCGCTCGCCGGTAAGGTCGCTGTAGGTTTCGCGGGTGAACGTTGTCTTGAACATATATCCCGAGCCAATACCTATGCCCATTGCCATGGTGCGCTCCTCAGCCCTGCCGGTTGCGTCCTGGAATATGGCGTACGAGCTGTTGATGCCGCGTCCTTCGAGGAACAGCGAACGGAGGGATGTCCCAGACCCCTTGGGGGCAACCATGATTACGTCAACATCGGTTGGAGGCACAACGTTTGTGCGGTCTTTGTAGGTGATGGCAAAACCGTGGGAGAAATAAAGAGCTTTGCCCTTGGTTACATATTGCTTTATTTTGGGCCACAACTCTATCTGTGCGGCATCGCTCAAAAGCATGCAGATGATTGTACCTTTTTCGGCCGCCTCCTCGATTGAGAAAAGCGTTTTGCCGGGCACCCATCCATCGGCCACGCACTTATCATAAGTTTTGCTCTTGCGTTGGCCAACGATTACATTGAAACCGTTGTCGCGAAGGTTCAAAGCCTGGCCCGGACCTTGAATGCCATAACCAAGAACTGCAATTGTTTCGTCTTTCAGAACCTCACGAGCCTTGCTCAAAGGAAATTCCTCACGCGTTGCAACATCCTCTACAACGCCGCCAAAGTTAATCTTTGCCATTTTGTTTTTGTTTTTTACGTCTCGCCATGCCCTTGGGCGGGAGACTGCGTTATACATGTTTTTTCTACTTAAAAGTTACGCGGCAGGAGCACACTTTTTTCTCTTTCCTCTCCTCGCTTTCGGGCTGTAGGCGCACTTCGACATTGTAAATGTTTTCCGAAACGCACTCTTTGTACAATGCCAACCGGTCGCCAAAGTGAGCCTCGCCGTGATAGGCAATCTCCATGCAGGAAACACGCCGCGTGGAATACACCTCTTGAGGAAACAAATCGAGTATGTGCTCTATGTATCTTATGCTGTTGAAATGCCCATTAATGTCAATGTCGCTGTAATAGGCCGTTATTATACGCTGCGGTTTTTCGGCAGTAACTCTTATTCGCGAAAAATCCTCGACCTTGCATGGTTTTTCCGCATCAACCCACCCTGTTATACCGCCGCCAGGCAGCGTTTCAAGGTTAATGGGCATACGAGTTTGAGTATTTATCAAAGCCCACGTGGTGTATGCATAGCCGCAAGCCGTGTTGTCGGGGCGCAAAATAGCAAAACATCTGTCTGTAAACGTGCGGTAAACATTGCGTATCCACGTCTCGATTGCATAATGCTCGTTCACCCCTGGCATTTCGTCCATGCTGATTATCATGCGCGACAGCACCCACGCCCGCTTTTGCGGCATGAGCTGCCTCATTCCGAACCCGCGGCTGTCGGCATGTGTCCCCGCTGTGGCAAGAATTCTCTTTCCCAATTCCTGCCATGCGAGAACTCCCGTGAAATCCTCGGTGAAAGGCTCAACAGCGAACTCGTACCTGCCCGACTTTTCCATTGTTCCCATTTTATCTTACAGTAGTTTCCTGCCGTGTGCGGTTGCGGTGCAACAGATACTCTGTAACAAACTCGCGCCGGCTTTTTGTTACGGCTATGGAGCCCGAATGCACAAACTGCAATATGCAGCCAAGCACCTTCAGGTGTTTGTAAAGGCTGTTTATCTCCTCAGTCTGCCCCTCCATAGAAACTATGGAATAAGTGGAATTTACTTCCACGATCTTTGCTCCATACTTGCGGATTTCTCTTGATATTTGGCGGTTTTCAAGCACTGCCGGAGTAGATAGCTTGAACAGCGCGGTTTCAAGAGTGAATATCTCGTCTTCGGTAAAGTAGTTTGCCGACACTACGTCTATTATTTTCTCAATCTGCTTCGCTATCTTGTCTATTATCAGCTCGGTTGAATAGCAGGTGATAGTATATCTGTGAAGGCCCTCTATGCTCGAAGCCGACACGTTGAGACTCTCTATGTTAACCTGTCTGCGCGTGAACACCGTTGTTATATGATTAAGAACGCCCGGAAGGTTCTCGGAGAATATTATGAGTGTATATAATGTTTCGTCTGGTTGCATTGTCGTAAGCTTTGTGCGTTTAACTCAATTCGAGCAGCATATCGTCCACATCATGTCCGGGGCAGCACATAGGCAGAACATTTTCCTCCTCAGCCACCGCCGCCTGTAAAAGGAACGGACCTTCGGTCTCCACCATTTCCCTTACCGCTGCCGCAAGGTCTTTGCGGTCGATAACAGTGCGGCTCGGTATGCTGTATGCCGACGCTATCTTTTCGTAATCGGGGTTTTTCATCCGCGTGAACGAATAGCGTGACTCAAAAAACAGCTGCTGCCACTGCCGCACATTGCCAAGGAAATTATTATTTAGCAGTATAATCTTCACCGGTGAGTGTTGCTCCATTATTGTGCCGAACTCCTCTATTGTCATCTGCAGCCCGCCATCGCCCGTAAAAAAACAAACTGTCCTGTCCGGTGCAGCAAACGTTGCGCCTATTGCGGCAGGAAGGCCGAAGCCCATAGTGCCCATGCCGCCCGAAGTTACAATACTGTTATTTTTTGAGAACTTGAAATAGCGTGCCGACATCATTTGATTCTGCCCCACATCGGTTACAAGTATCGCCTTGTTTTTTGTGGCCACGGTAACAGCGTTAATAACCTCGCCCATACGAAGCGGACCTGTTGTGGGATGGATTTCGGGGTCTATCACTTTCTCGTGCTCTATATTTTTGAACTGTTCGAAACTTTCACGCCAAGCCTTGTGGTTGCCCTGCCTAAGAAGTCCGGTTACCTCGGCAAGAGTTTCTTTGCAGTTACCAAGCACAGGCACATCAACCGCCACATTCTTGTTAATCTCCGATGAGTCTATGTCAAAATGTATTTTCTTGGCGCGACCCGCATATGTGCTCAGTTTGCCAGTTATCCTGTCGTCAAAGCGCATTCCCACGGCAATAAGCAAGTCGCACTCTTGTGTTTTGACGTTCACGGCATAGCTTCCATGCATGCCAAGCATTCCCATATTCAGCGGATGGCTGCTTGGAAGTGCAGAAAGTCCTAACAACGTGCAGCCGGCGGGAGCATCTATGCGTTCTATAAACTCGCGCAATTCCTTCTGTGCATTTCCCAATTGCACCCCCTGCCCCACAAGCACAAGTGGCTTGCAACTTTCGTTTATAAGCTGCGCCGCCTCTGCAATCGACTCCGGAGTATGTTCGGGTACCGGTTGATAACTGCGTATGAAGTCGATATTTCGCTTTTCGTATTCCGCCAGCTCTACTTGCGCATTTCTTGTGAAATCGAGAACCACAGGACCAGGACGCCCGCTGCGTGCTATATAAAAAGCTCGGCTCACGGCCCATGCCACATTCTCTGCGCTTCTTATCTGATACGCCCATTTTGATATGGGCTGCGCTATGTCCACAACATCGCATTCTTGAAAAGCATCCGTTCCGAGTGCGTTAACACCTACCTGCCCTGTAATTACAACCATAGGCGTGCTGTCCATCATAGCATCGGCTATGCCTGTAATAGTATTTGTGGCTCCCGGGCCGCTTGTGGCTATCGCCACTCCTACTTTGCCGCTAACACGCGCATAACCTTCAGCCGCGTGTGCCGCCGCCTGTTCATGGCGCACAAGTATATGGTTAATTTGCTTGCCCTGGTAATCGTATAGTTTGTCGTACACAGGCATAATGGCTCCGCCCGGATATCCAAACACGGTTGTTACGCCTTCGTCTATAAGAGAGCGTATGAGTATTTCTGCGCCGGAAATCAATTCATTTCCCATTTCATTCGTCTTTTAGGATTCTCACACCACCTTTATCGGCAGAGCTTACCATTGCCGCATAGGCACGCAAAGCCTTCGACACGGTGCGGTTCCGCTTCAGAGGCACTTGCGGACGAGCCTCAAGTTCTTCGTCCGAAAGATGCACATTTATTGTGCGCTCGGGGATGTTTATTTCAATGATGTCCCCATCAACAATTTTACCTATGGCCCCGCCCGAAGCTGCCTCGGGCGATATATGTCCTATGCTGAGGCCCGAAGTCCCGCCGCTGAAACGTCCATCGGTTATAAGGGCGCACTCCTTGCCAAGATGTATACTCTTTATATAGGATGTGGGGTAAAGCATTTCCTGCATACCGGGACCTCCCTTGGGACCTTCGTGTGTTATCACAACCACATCGCCGCTCTTGACCTTTCCGCCGAGAATGCCTTGGCATGCATCTTCCTGCGAGTCGAAAACTTTTGCAGGGCCCCGGAAATGCCATATTGACTCGTCCACGCCGGCGGTTTTGACAACACAGCCATCTTTGGCAATGTTGCCGAAAAGCACAGCCAACCCACCGTCTTTTGAATAAGCGTGGGCAAGGTCGCGAATGCAACCCTCGGCACGGTCGGTGTCGAGCGTATCCCATTGCGCATTCTGCGAGCCCATTGTTGTGGTGAATTTTCTGCCGGGAGCACTGTGGTATATTCGGGAAGCCTCGGAGTCTATGTTTTCTTTTGTTATGTCGTATTTTGTTATTGCCTCTCCAAGCGTCATTCCGTCAACGCGCCTTACAGATGTATCGAGCAAGCCCCCCTTAGCCAACTCGCCGAGAATGCCAAGAATGCCGCCCGCACGGTTGCAGTTTTCCACAGAGTATTTCTGCGTATTGGGGGCAAGCTTGCAAAGGCAAGGCACTTTGCGGCTTAAAGCGTCAATGTCTTTCATCTTGAAATCAACGCCGCCTTCGTTTGCCACGGCAAGCAGGTGCAATATTGTGTTTGTTGAGCCGCCCATGGCTATGTCAAGAGACATTGCGTTCAAAAAAGCCTCCCTTGTGGCAATGTTGCGCGGCAACACGCTTTCATCGCCGTCGCCATAATATTTATATGCGTTCTCAACTATCAGTTTGGCTGCGTCTTTGAACAATTGCAAACGGTTAACATGCGATGCAAGTATGGTTCCGTTTCCCGGCAACCCGAGACCTATAGCCTCGGTGAGCGAATTCATGGAGTTTGCCGTAAACATACCGGAGCAGCAACCGCATCCGGGACACGCGTGTTCCTCTATTTGGTTAAGCTCCTCCTGCGAAACGCTTTTGTCTGCTCCTTTAATCATGGCAGTTATAAGGTCTATGTTCCGGTTATTCCATCTTCCGGCCTCCATTGGCCCTCCCGACACAAAAACGGTGGGGATATTAAGTCTCATTGCCGCCATGAGCATTCCCGGGGTTATTTTGTCGCAATTGCTTATGCAAACAAGCGCATCTGCCTTATGGGCGTTAACCATATACTCCACTGAGTCGGCTATCAAGTCGCGCGAGGGGAGCGAATAAAGCATCCCGTCATGCCCCATGGCAATACCGTCGTCAATGGCTATGGTGTTGAATTCGGCCGCATAGCAACCGAATTTTTCTATTTCTTTCTTTACCAGTTGACCTGCGTCATGAAGGTGCGTATGCCCCGGAACAAACTGCGTGAACGAATTGGCTATTGCTATTATCGGCTTACCGAACTGCTCGCGCTTCATTCCCGTGGCCACCCACAGGGCCCGCGAGCCTGCCATTTTCCGTCCTTCGGTGGAGAATGCGCTCCGTAGTTTTATTTTCATCTTTTCTGTCATCACCTTATACTATTCGGAGTGTATTTGCTATTTCTATGTCATTAGCAAAAGTAGGCATTTGAGAGCGAAAAAACAAGCAAAAGCTAATGATTTAACCACTTTCAGCCACATTAACTGACAAAATAACACACTATCACGGTAAATGTGCAAACTTTTGCAAGATAGTATAAACAGCACTTGGCAAAATTTACGTACCACATAATTTTCACCGCCCGCCATTTTCATTTCCTGCCATCCTGTTTCCGCGTATGCAAAACTTTCAATATTTTTGTCTCAAAATTTTTCTAATCATGACGCTCGCAGATGCAATTCCAATTCGCCATTCAGTAAGGAGCTACACAAGCAAACCGATTGAAGCCGACAAACTCGCCATACTGGAGGAAGAAATCAAAAGATGCAACGCCCGGAGCGGAATATGCCTTAAACTTGTGCAAAACGACCCATCTGTTTTCGATAGTTTCCTGGCACGCTACGGCAAGTTCCGCAACGTATTCAATTGTATTGTTGCCTCATATCCATCCACGGCCGAAAACGGCGAGGAGCTTTGCGGTTTTTACGGCGAGCGGCTTGTGCTGCTTGCGCAAAATTTGGGACTGAACACATGCTGGGTTGGCATGACATTCAACAAAAAGGCGGCAAGAAAGCACATTCCACAGGATTATTGCCTTGCGGCGGTGATTGCCTTGGGCTATGGCGAGTCGCAGGGCAAGCCTCACAGGTCGAAGAGTTATTCCGATGTGTGCGATGTGCCAAACCCGTCCTACCGATTCAGGCGTGGCGTTGAAGCCGCGCTGCTCGCGCCAACTGGTCTTAACAGACAGAACTTCCACATATCGCTCGACAACGTCGGCAAGCCCGTGTTAACCGCCGGCAAAGGTGAATATTCAAATATCGACTTGGGTATAGTAAAATGCCATTTTGAGCTGGTATACGGATGCAATTAAAGCAAAACCGGGAGCAGGCATGGCTGCTCCCGGTTTTGCTTTGGTTAAGCTCACATTCACTTTGCCTTATCCAGCAGATATGTTACAAACGGTGTGAGGTGCTTCTTTGCAAACTGTACGTTATACACCTGTTTGCCTATGCCGCTGCCCATTCCCTCGAGGGCGGTTACGCTGTATTCGGGGGCTTCGTTCAAAGCTTTAGCCTTTGCTGCGGCAGCCTCGTAGCGAGATTTCTTTGCAGCGTCCGCACTCGGCATTGCAGCAATGTCGATAAGTTCGTTAGCGACATTTGCCGTTGCCTTAAGTTTGAGCAACCAAGGGCGTATGTCATCGTAAAAAAGCGATTGCGCCTTTATTGATGAAAACATCAACCCGCCGAGAGTCTTACAGTTGCTTTCGATATTTTTAAGTACGGACTTCAGCTGTGCCGCATCACCGCCGTTCTTGTATGCGTCAATCATCGCCCCGAGTTCATCGGGGTCGTTCATGCGCAAATAGGGTATTACTTCACTAAGAGCCTTGGCGTAATCCATTCTCCCGATTACTGCCGGCAGTGCCGCCTTCCAGCTTTCAACGCTGTTGAACCCGCTGTTGTTCCACGCATAGTCGGCCACGCTGAACAGTGGTATCTTGGCAATTTCGCCCTGTTGCATGGGGTTGCTGAGCAGCGAAGCACAATTGTCGAGGCTTTTGGGAAGAGTTGACTTGCTGTCAATCTCGGGCATGTCAACAAAGTTCGAATACATGTCGGCCGGAAAAGTCCACGCATCGGCATTATCGTTGCATGGGTAGTTCCACCACCATGCCACGCCTCTCCCGAAGTCGGTTTCCACAACATTGAGATCGTGGTTGTTCGGAACAGTCCAAACCTGCTCGCCCGTTATGTAAACCTGCGTTTTGTGGGGAGTGTTTGAGAGAGCCTTGTAGAAGTCAGTCCTTACCTGGGGTTTCTCCCACCCATATGCGTATAGCTGCGGCACGAAATGCAGCGGCTTCAACGTATCGGCGGGATTTGCGCCCTTGCTGTTCCATTTGCCGTCCATGGCGTTCTGCAAGTCGGTAAGACGTTTTGCATTTAGCGCAAGCGTGGGTGCATCGGTAGGCACGCCCACATCGTCAACAAACACGGCAAACTGGCGCACGCCTAAACCGTGCATTAGTTCAAATTTGCCCATTATGCGCTCTATAACGCTGTTGTCTTTTCCGGTGAAAGCCTTTCCCGGATGTATTGCCCAAATGAAATTAACTTTTGTGGCAGCCGACACTTTGCAGATTTCCTCCATGTCGCCGGCGGTGAAGCATCCCATCGATTTTTGCTCCTCTGTAAGGGCTGTGGGGTATGGTTTGTCCCAATATTGCGAATGGTATGCATCGCTCTTCGCACCATACATATAGGAATTCATTTTATATCGCATCATGAAATGCAGCAAATCCTTGGTAACATCCAATGAATAAGGCATCCCGTAGTACCCTTCGATAACGCCACGGTCTTTTATGTCGGCATAATCATATATGGTTGCGCATGGCAGGTTTTCATTGCCGCCATCGAGCATCTGTTCCAAACTTGCAAGGCCGAAGAACACCGCGTTTGTGTTTTCGCCAAGCACCACAAGATTTGCCAATCCGCCTTTGGCTGTAAGGGAAAGTATGTGGCGGTCGTATTTTTTGTTGCCGAAAATATCGCGCTTAAGCGCGAGTTTCTTCGCCATTTTGTCAGCAACGCCCTTCGAGCCGTTGACACCAAGATATATGGCGGCGTTGCCCCTGACTGCTTTTTTGGCGAACACGGCCCTGAGCCCGTGCTCACGCAACACCTCTGCCGCTCTGGCTTTCGTGGGGTCGTCTATGCCTTTCTCGGTCACAACGGTAACGGTGGGGGTGAACCGGCACGAGCCTTCAACCCTCACCTGCTCCTGCGGCACGGGGTAAATGTTGTAAACCTTTTGCGCCGAGGCTCCAAGACCCGCAGCCATCAGGCACGTCAAAATAACAATTCTTCGCAAATTCCGTATATACATATGTATGTTCTGTTTTGTTTCGTTAGATAATGCAAATATAGTGATAATCCCAAACAAACATACTGCATGGCTCTTCAAAACGGCCAACAAGGGATTACCCGTTCCCGTCTAACAGCGCAAACGGGCAACGCATCGGTTTGGCGCAATTTACGCAAACAACTCCACTTCTTTGCAAGTTTTTGTTTTACTGGAGCTTGCGATAAGCAAAAAATAATCCGATGTAGTTTTTCCCATGTCCGATGTAGTTTTTTCTACATAGGACATGTTTTTTTCTACGTCCCATGTAGTTTTCGGGCGTTTTGCAAAGGTGCACATTACTGTGCCGCGAACCTCTTTTTCGAAGCCCCGCCTCTTTGCAATCTCCGCTTATTCCCGCACGAGCTTGTGCAGCTTGTCTTCGGTAAGGCGATAGGTTTTCCAATCGTCCATTGACACAGCCCCCATGGAATGATAAAAATCTATGCTCGGCTTATTCCAATTAAGGCACACCCATTCCATTCTGCCACAACCACGCTCCACCGCCGTTTTTACAAGCTCCAGAAACAATGCCTTGCCATAGCCTTTTCCCCTATGCTCGGGATACACATAAAGGTCTTCGAGATAAAGTCCTGCCTTGCCAACAAAGGTTGAAAAGTTATGGAAATACAAAGCAAAACCCACTTCCTTGCCATTCTCCATTGCAAATATCACCTCGGCCACACCTTTATCGAACAGCCATTCTTCAAGGAGCTCTTCGGTTGCAAGCACCTCGTTCTCCATCTTCTCGTATTTGGCTATGCCTTTGATGAACGAAAGTACCAAAGGCACATCTTTCTTTTCGGCTTTCCTTATTGTCATATTAATATTGTGTTGATTGAAACCACACGGTCTTAAACCAAAACCGCCCGCTGACAAACCAGCAGGCGATTTATTGTTGGGATACCCGGACTCGAACCAGGAAAGGCAGGACCAGAATCTGCAGTGTTACCATTACACCATATCCCATCCGAATTATCGAACTCGTCCCGAATTCACATGCAAAAGTAAGGACTTTTTTTTTAACCGCAAAATTTCGTTGTTTTTTTCTTGCAAATATTTTACGCCGTTCGCGTTTTCAAACATTATTTAAGTGCTTTCAATACGGTATATGGGTAAAAACTCATACCTTTGCAGACAATACACATATAGATTAGATGGATAATACAAAAGAATTAATCAAGAACATAATCGAAGGCATTAAAGACAAGAAAGGAAGCAAAATAACCGTGGCAGACTTAACAGGCATAGACACGAGCATCTGCCGGTATTTTATTATATGTCAGGGAAATTCGGCAAACCAAACAACAGCCATAACCAAGTCGGTGGGCGACAAGCTGCGCGAAAACTGCGCAACCAAGCCTTTTGCCGTTTCGGGAGTTGAAAACGGAGTGTGGATTGTTATGGACTACAACGACATATTCGTACACATATTCCAGCCCGAAGAAAGGGATTTCTACGACCTTGAACATCTATGGGCCGATGCAAAGCTTACAAACATACCCGACATTGATTAACGAGAATACAAGATGATCCCGCAAAATCAAAGACCCAAGCAAAACATGCCCAAGTTCAATCTGAATTGGGTTTACATTCTTATATTAGGCGTACTCGCCTTTCTATGGTTCTCCGGAGTGGGCAGCGGAGTAAGCATGGACCGCGAAGTGGACTACACCGTCTTCAAAAAATACGTGGCGAAAGGCTATGCCAAACGCCTGGAGGTTAACAAAAGCGACGGCACGCTTAAAATGTTTGTCGATGGCAAATACATTCGCGATGTGTTTGGAAAAAGCTCCGAAGAAACGGGCAAAGCCCCAACCGTAACCACAAAATACCCCTCGGTAGACAAGGTGGAGGATTTCGTAGATGCCGAAACTAAGGCTAAGCATTTCAAGGGCAACATTTCCTACATCCAAGACTCCAATATGTTTTTTAACATTATTATAAACATACTGCCCATATTGCTGCTTGTGGCCCTGTGGATGTTCTTCATGCGCAAAATGGGCGGCGGAGGCGGAAACGGAGGCGTGTTCAACGTTGGCAAAAGCAAGGCGCAACTATTCGAAAAAAAGCAGGGCAAGCACATAACGTTCAAGGATGTTGCAGGACAGGAAGGCGCAAAACGCGAAGTGCAGGAAATTGTCGACTTCCTTAAAAACCCCAAAAAGTACACCGACCTCGGCGGAAAAATCCCAAGAGGCGCACTGCTTGTGGGTCCTCCGGGTACAGGAAAAACCCTTTTGGCAAAAGCTGTTGCCGGTGAGGCGGATGTGCCGTTTTTCTCGATTTCGGGAAGCGACTTTGTTGAAATGTTCGTGGGCGTGGGCGCAAGCCGCGTGCGCGACCTGTTCAGGCAGGCAAAAGAAAAAGCCCCATCAATAATATTTATAGACGAAATAGACGCCGTTGGCCGCGCACGAGGCAAAAACCCCGCAATGGGCGGAAACGATGAACGCGAAAACACCCTGAACCAACTGCTGACAGAAATGGACGGCTTCAGCCCAAACTCGGGTGTTATCGTAATGGCAGCCACAAACCGCGTTGACATTCTCGACAAAGCCCTGTTGAGGGCAGGACGCTTTGACAGGCAGATACACGTTGACCTGCCCGACCTTAGCGAAAGAAAAGCCATATTCCTTGTACACATGAAGCCGTTGAAGATGGACAACACCGTTGACGTGGACCTAATGGCAAGGCAGACTCCGGGATTTTCGGGGGCCGACATAGCAAACGTATGCAACGAAGCAGCACTTATCGCAGCACGCAACAACAAAAAAGCCGTGGGAATGCAGGACTTCCTTGATGCAGTGGACAGAATAATTGGCGGACTGGAAAAGAAGACAAAGGTTATGACCCAGGAAGAGAAACACACAATAGCCCTGCACGAGGCGGGACACGCCACCATTTCATGGTTCCTGCAATATGCAAGCCCGCTTGTAAAAGTTACAATAGTGCCGCGCGGACAAGCTCTCGGGGCAGCATGGTATCTTCCCGAAGAACGCAACATCACAACCAAGGAGCAAATGGAAGACGAAATGTGCGCCACACTCGGAGGACGCGCAGCCGAAGAACTGTTTACAGGACACATATCCACCGGAGCACTGAACGACCTTGAAACAGTAACAAAACGCGCATACGGAATGGTGGCATATCTTGGCATGAGCGACAAACTCTACAACCTGTGCTATTACAACAACCAGGAATACCAATTCGAAAAGCCATACTCCGACAAAACAGCCGAAACCATCGACAGCGAAGTATCAGCCTTGATTTCACGCCAATACGAAAGGGCCAAACAACTGCTTGAGGAACATAAAGCGGGACACGCAAAACTTGCCGCCCTGCTCGAAGAGCGCGAGGTTATTTTCGCAAAAGACGTTGAGGAGATTTTCGGAAAACGCCCGTGGGCAAGTCGCGCAGATGAGATTTTGCAGGAAGAGGAAGAGCAACTGGCAAAAAAATCCGAAAAAAGCGAAGGCAATACCCAAGCGGATAAATCAGCCGACAAAAACGACAAAGAAGTCAAGCCATGAGCAATCTCGCCACACGCACCATATCGGGCACGCTGTTCGTAATCGTTACCGTTGTCGCCATATACTGCGGCGCAGTGTCATTCGTAGCGCTTTATGCCGCAATCTCGGCCGTGTGCGTGTGGGAGTTCTGCACCTTGGTTAACAAAAGAAAAGGTCTGCAGGTTAACCGCATGATATGCACCGTTGCTGCTGTATACCTTTTCCTTGCCGTAATGGCATTCACCACAGCCACCGCAGGTGCAATGATTTTCGTGCCATACATACTGACCACCGTTTACCTGCTTATAAGCGAGCTATACATGAAACGCCCCAATCCATTAGAGAATTGGGCCATGGCATTTGCCTCGCAGCTATACATAGCTCTGCCGGTGGCACTAATCAACGTCATTGCTTTCCGTACTGACCCATATTATGCAAGCGTAAAGTATGTTTACGCCCTCCCCCTCGCCGTAATGGTGTTTTTGTGGATGAACGACATGGGAGCTTACTGCTTCGGCTCGATGTTGCAGAAATACATACCGCTAAAACTCTTCCCCTCGGTAAGTCCGCACAAATCGTGGATAGGAAGCGCAGGCGGCGCAATGCTTACACTCGCTTCATCTCTCGTTTTCGCACACGTGTTCCCAATCATGTCTCTTTCTAAATGGGTTGGGATGGCAGCCGTTGTTGTGGTGTTCGGAACATGGGGCGATTTGGTGGAAAGCCAGCTTAAACGAACTCTCGGTGTTAAAGACAGCGGAAAATTCTTGCCGGGACATGGCGGCGCACTCGACCGTTTCGACAGTTCACTGCTCGCAATACCATGCGTGGTTATTTATTTCTACACACTGGAACTATTTTAGAAACACATGAAAAAAGCCATCACACTAATTTGCATCATTGCATCGGCGGTTTCGATGAAAGCACAAGTTGCGGAAAGTGTCGAAGCGGAATGGCCACGCCAAATAGTTTCCAACAAAAATATTATAAGCAAGAAAGCTCTCGGAAAAAGTCAGATACGCATAGCCACATACAGCATACTGCCTGAGACAACTCCGCCGCCAATAATGCTGAAACGGTGGGACATCAGGATAAATCAAATAACACATATTATTAATGACTGCAACATTGACATTGTGGGAACACAAAGGGCCTTTTCACGGCAAATCTCACAACTTGCCAAACAATGCGGTTATCACACGGTTTCAAATCAAGACAGCATTCCCAACGCTATTATATACAACCCGCAAAGGCTGGAAATTAAAGCATGGGGGCATATAAACCTCACTCAAAAAAAACTTTACGACATAACGCCGCATTCATGCACGTGGGCAAAGTTCAAGGAAACCGAAAGCAAAAAGACTTTCTATGTGTTCAACACATATCTTCGCACGGCAAAAGAGGCAGAAACACTATTGCTGCAAATAAAGAAAATAGCAAAAAACAAGCCGGCAATAATAACAGCCGACCTCTTCGCTCAGCAATACAAGCCTGCCCCCGCTGCAATAAGAGCAAAGATGAAAGACGCATACGACATTGCACTGCACATTACAGGAAAAGACGGAACTTTCCACAACTACAAAACACTCAACCCAATACGCAGGATGGACTACATATTCCTAACACCCAACTTCATTGTAAACGAATATGACACGGTTGACGAAGAATTAACGACTCTGCGCCCGGGTTCTGACCACCTGCCCGTGGTTGCAGACCTAACCCTACGCTGAAAAGAAAACTTTTTGCCGATTCACGGTAAACATGCGTGATTTCTTACATCGGCCACGGTTTTTTCATACCAGATTTTAGTTTTGCCGGAGTTAAGGAAAAACCATAAATAAGCGAGAATTCGAAATAATAGTTTATTAAAAGTCAAAACGATATTTCATCGTTTACCAAATCGGTTCAACTCGTACGCATACGTCATAAGTTTACGTGCGCTAAACATCCGCAAAACCACATGGGACCTTCGATAAACTATGTCCTATGTAGAAAAAACTACATCGGACATAGAAAAAACCACATCAGACCTTTTTTCACCACTTGCAAACCTTGGATAAAAAACGGTTAATCAGGAGCAACAATCAGCCGGAATACGCAATAAAATAAGGAAAGCGGTCCATTGGTTATTTTAGGGCCCATAGCCCACCAGCGGACGGCATAAAACATGCTCTATTCCTTGAACTTGTCGCGGGAACAGCCGGCCACCTCTATTATGTGCCACAAGCTTTTCTTCAGATCGTCCCCGGGTTTCAAGCCAAGTTTCCTTCGCACATTCGAGCGGATTGTAGTTATGTTCGACTCGTTCTTATGCAAAATACGACTTATGTCTCCAAGCTTCCTGTCTTGCATCACCAGCCGACAAACTTCCTTTTCAGACGGAGTCAGATTTGGCACTGCTTTTCCTATAGCCTCTTCGCTGAACCTTTTGGCATAGAAATAACGCTTCATATTTACCATAACATTTTTTTGCGCATTCTTTCCAAGAATATCAAACACGGCAGCCACCTTGTCGTCCGACATTTCTTGCTCTGCCAGCTTGACATAAGCCTTAACCTGCTCCCTGCTAAGACCGAATATCGCAAAAAGTTCTTCGTCCTCCTTCTTCAAGGCTATGTTTTCGTTCTCTATTTTTCTCGTGCTCCACACAAGACTGCTACCTAAAAGCCCAAGCAACAGAAAAGTTATCGTAACCACAGCCGCCAGGATTTCAAACCACCGATCGTGCGTAATAAAGGCGCACGCGGCGTAAACCACCAACGACAACAAACTTAGCACCAAAGGGTCGTGCCTTTGGCAGGCTATGATCGACAAAACCACATTGAGAACCATTAACGTTATATTGGCCATCATGAATGTTTTGTGCAGCCCCGTGAGCAAATCTACGTTGGCTGCAGATATATAAATCATCTGCAACGAGATAACCAAGTGTACCGAATATATTATGAAGCGCAGGGAAACCGACAACCTGACCCACCTCTTCAAATAACCTAAAAACGAAAAAATCGCCACAGCCTGCAACAAAAACATCACAACAACAAAGAATACACGCGAGGAGGCTATGGCTTTGGGCAGAAACACCACAGTAACAAGCGTTATATGCAACGTATAATATATAAGTGAAAGCAATTGCTGCCTGCCTAAAAATGTATGCTCCCTATATATGAAACGAGATACCGAATTCTTCTTTTCCAAAGGTTTATTTGGCGAAAACACAGTGTTTCTTAATTATTTCGTGATGTGTTGACTTTATTTGATGTACAAAAATAAGAAAGAAAAACAATATTGACTATTTTTGATTATAACAAAATTTGGTCGCAATGTCATTCATTAATAATTTTGCAATGGTTTTTCTAACCGCTCGGATGCCACAACACAAAAATGGCACACATAAGTAAACAGGTTAGACTGATTTTCACATTTTCAACTCTTATTTATTATGTTCAGCCCCCACGAGTGAATCGCCGGGGCTGTTTTTTGTTTGCACGAAAACATCGCGCCGAAAACCTGCAAACATTTGAAATATAAATTCACTGCAAGCGCACCATGAATTTACAGAAACACAGCTGCTGTTAAGCAATAAGCACCCCTGCCACGCATTTCATGGAGTGTTGCGTTTGCGATACTCCGAAGGCGTTACTCCGAAGCGTTTCTTGAACGCTTTGCTCATAGCAGGCAAATCCATATACCCGGTACTTATGGCTATTTCGCTTATCTTACGGTCGGTTGTGGATATAAGGTGAGCACAGCGCAGAAGCTTCTTTTCGCACACCCACGCCGCGAAATTCGAACCCAACTCGCGGTATATATATTCGCTCAATTCATCACGTCCAACCTGCAAGGCATCGGAAATATCATCAATGCATACGTTGCTTTTGTATATGGGATTGTCTTTTTCGATTTCAAGCATTTTATCTATCTTTTCGCTAAATTCGTAATAAAGCTTTCTCGCGCGAATGTCTCCCCCCACAGCACTTACATATCGGTTGAACGTTACGCAAGAACGAACTGCCATTGCCATGAGCAACACATTGCATATTATATGAGGAATAACGCTCGGTAAAAAGAAACTGGCCATCGAGGCAGTAATCACCAAAACATACAACAATATATTCAGACTTTCTGCTCCAAATTGCGGACGAGCGTAATGCTCGGTCGGTTCAAACTTTCTACGCATACGACTACTCACATACGTTTCCACCAAAACGGCGAGCATAAGAAAATACACGGCAAGCATTATGACTATAAAATAAATCTTACCGTAAGCTATAAATCGATTTTGTGCGGCAAACATACCATCTATCGAAAACATCGGCTCGTAAAGTCCGAAAAGTCTGCAAAGCACGCTAAGGCCTACGAGCATAAAGCCATGCTGCATAACCAAGAACCATATAAACACATTACGATAGTAATCCCTGCCAAAATGCGCCGTGGACATCATGACAAACACAGAAAACGCGAAATAAAGCGCACATATAGGAAGGGTGCAGTAAACTTCCACTCCCTGCGGATGAACTATGGAAAGGGAAAGAACCTCGCTCACCACAAGTATGATATAGAACGCAAGGAACGACTTGCGGCGAACTTGAAACGGCACATCATCCAAATCACGCCCAACGACCGCAAATTTCAACAAAGCATAAATGAGTGCAATTATTAGCAAGGCACATGATATATAGAAGGATGTTATCATGAATATATATTTTATTTCGGCAAATATAGTTAAATTTTATTTCGTAGCATATATTTTTCTAACAGATTAGCGTTTTCGCAATAATATGCAGTCCCACGCTCTTTATAAATGCACGCATAAAAAAATATCCGGGAAGACAGACCAGTCGCCTCCCCGGAAATCGCCTCCATCAATGTTTTTCAAGTAAAGATTTTAGCTTTTATGCCATTTTCTCCCAAAAGTCGCACCATCGCCCCTTTCGTACCAACATGTGGCTAAGCGCTTACGTCCCATCGGGATTGCATTTTTACGTTTTCTTGCGAACAACCCACCGGCATCCGCCATTTTGCAACTTCCCACTCTGCAACTCGTGCTTTTGAAATACGATGCAAAAATATCATTGTCAAAACCTGCCACGCTTGTCATGCAACGATTTTCGCCTGTTATATTATGATTTTTTCCTGTAATGCCTTTTTGCCCCATGGTTTCCATATTATAAAGTATGTTATGAAGAATAGAATTATTTTCGCTTGAATAATTTGTATATCAATATATAATTTATACTTTTGTATGTACTGAAACATACTTAATGAACAACAAGGAAAATATTATCACATAATAAAGAAAAATGAGCAAGGCTGCAAATAAAAACATATTACACAAATTTCTTTTGCGTGAAGTATCTTTCATAGGGCGGCAGCGCCTTACGACGCTTGTTTTCTACGACCTGATACTTGTCATGGGGTTTGTTTTCAACATAACAGGCATCACAGGTATTGAAAACCAATTGTTTATAGGGGCCAACACTTTGTTTTTACTCGCGGTGGGCGTATTGTTCGTATTGTACATATTCGGGCGCATGCAACTAAAGGTTTGCTTGTATGCAACAACCATATCGACACACATCTTCCTGACGGCAGAAACAGTGATGATTGCCTGCGAAAATTCCGCATTAAACAACCAAATTGCCCTCGCAAGCATTATTCTGCTTGCACTGAACTGCCTGTATTCCACATTGTCATACCTTAAATGGAATCCGCTGCTGCTTGGCGGTATTACCGTTGCCGTGTGTGCGTTATACATGTGCAGAATGAACGATGGGGCGATGCGCGATTTCATGGTGCTTATAACCGTTTCGCTCATAGTGATGTCGATATGCGGCGAAAGACTTGTGGCCAATTCGGCACTGCTAAGCAGCGAAAACGCCAAATATCGGCAAGACGAGCAGGAACTGCTTTTACTTTTCCGTATGAACAGAACGCAGATGAGGGCATACATTCATCTGGGAATAAACACATACGCCACGGCTGTCGTGGAGAAATTGTTTGCCGAGTTGGACCCGGAAACGGCAAGGAACATCATGACTAATGTGATGTTGCACGCCAACGAAAAGAAATCCACGGTAAAAAAAATCAAAAAGGCACTGCCATGCCTCACACCGTCGGAACGCGAGATATGCACGCTCATAATTCAGGGGAAGAAGCAGGGAGAAATATGCCGACTGCTCAACAAGAGCAAAAGCAACGTTAACTCACAACGAGTGCACATTCGCAAAAAACTTTCGCTGCTTCCACAGGACAACCTGCGCGATGCGCTTAAAAACCGGATAGGGCAAGAAAGAGAATGACATGCTCCTCGAAACGGCACCATACAAACGGGAAACTGCGCACGGCATAATGCACGCCTGAGAACGCCAACCTTGCGTAAAATATTGGTGGAAAAAATAAGCGCCCTCTATGTTATAAGACAAAACCGTACTTACGCTGCCTTGAAAATTCACTTACGGGAAAAAACATCAGACGTAGGAAAAACCATGTCCTATGTAGAAAAAATTATATCAGACGTAGAAAAAATTATATCAGACCTTTTTTCGTACATTTACATCTTGCTGATGTACAAAAGGATGGCAATCATAGCCGAAAGCGAAACAGCCCCCGGCATCCAAACGGTTAATCAAAAACGGTCTGCATGCGCCATACTCCGCATACAGACCATTATACCTACAGGTAGAGTTTGCCGCTAAGGCGGCGTTATTTTTTTCGTTGTCGTACAGCTCGGGTTACCAGGGCACAGCCTCACCAAAAACAATGCAAGCAGGGTGGCTCAACTTTATGTCGTTCCCCGTGTTGGTTAGAGCACCTGTTTCGGCGTTGCGTGCGTAAACCTGAATTACATTATCATCCTTGCACGCCACGAGCAGATATTTACCGTTTGGAGAAATCTTGAACATTCGCGGGTGCCTGCCCGTTTTCTGATAACCGGTTTTTTTCAGCGTTCCATCGCGATTTATTTTAAATATAGCCACACCATCGTTTTTAAGTCTTACGCTTGCATACAGAAACTTGCCATCGGGACTTACTTCTACTTCCGCGCCCCCTTTGGCATTGGCATTGCTCGCCTTTACAACTTGCTTCTGCGTCAATTTGCCGCTTTCGGCGTTATAATCGAATGCTATCACATCATCGCTAAGTTCTGTAATAACATAGGCGTGCATGCCATCGGGCGAAAAAGTAATGTGTCGCGGCCCGCTGCCTTGCGGCAGATCGGTTTTGAAAGGTTCTCCCTCCTTGAATTTGGGGCGCAGCTCATATTTATATATGCAGTCGCCTCCAAGGTCAACGGCAAACAGATACTTACCATCGGGCGATTTCTGAACCTGGTGTATGTGTGAGCCGCTTTGCCTTTCAGGATCAACGTTTGTGCCGTTGTTGAACTTTATGGTCTCCCCGCTGTCAAAAAGAGTTGCATCGCGCTCTATGTCAGCCACGCTTATGCTGCCCGAGGAATAGTTTGCCACGTAAAGTTTGCGTGCGTATGTGGCAAGATGGCATGGGTCATCACCGTGGGCAAGCACACGGTTTAGAAGTGCCATGCGCCCGCTGCTCATACCCACACGATATGCGCTTATAATTGCATCATCGCCCTTGTTTTCGCTCACGCAATACATAAACGAATCGTTGGGGGCTATTACAAGGTAGCTCGGATTTGATATTTTAGCACTGTGCTGTGCCTTGGCCTTACCGCTTTCCTGGTCAAACGAGAAAGAGTAAATGCCGTCTGAACCGCCGTCTGTGTACGTACCTACAAACATGGGAATCGGGTCGCTTTTGCCGCAACTTACGAGCAGAGCGCCGAGAAAAATTGCAGTAATGATTTTCTTGATTTTCATATCAGCCTTGTTTTTAAGTGTGTGTTAAACTTAGTTGTGCACGAGCGTACCTATTGTCTCGCCTTTAAGCACTTTGGCGAGGTTTCCGTTAACGTCCATGTTGAACACATACACCGGCAGATTGTTTTCCTTGCAAAGAGCAGTTGCGGTGAGGTCCATTATTCTTAGTCCGCGTGTGTAAACCTCGTCAAATGATATTTCGTTGAACTTGGTGGCGGTTTTGTCTTTTTCGGGATCGGCGGTGTAAACTCCGTCAACGCGTGTGCCTTTAAGCATCACATCGGCCTCTATTTCTATTCCGCGCAGTGCAGAACCCGTATCGGTGGTAAAATATGGGTTGCCCGTTCCGGCCGACATAATAGCCACCTTGCCTTGAGTCATGTATTCAATAGCTTTCCATTTGCTGTAGAATTCTCCTATGGGTTCCATTCTGACGGCGGTAAGCACGCGCGCATCAACCCCGATGGCATCGAGCGCACTGCTTAGCGCCAAAGAGTTGATTACCGTTGCGCACATCCCCATTTGGTCGCCCTTTACACGGTCGAAGCCTTTGCCTGCACCGCTGAGCCCACGGAAAATATTGCCTCCTCCTATCACTATTCCTATTTCCACTCCGCTTTCGAGCGCATCCTTTATTTGTTGTGCATACTCGTTAAGGCGGTTCGTGTCAATCCCATAATGTTGTTTTCCCATGAGGCTTTCGCCGCTGAGTTTTAGTAGTATTCTTCTGAATCTTGCCATAGCCTTAATATATTATCGCGCTAATTTACGGAATTTCTGCGGAAGCAGCGGATATATGCAAATAAAAAACCGCTGTGTAAAATCACGGCGGTTTTGTTTTGAGTCAAGTCGGCGGCTGTTGCGGGTTGTTATTATTCGGCAAGCGGGTTCCATCCCTGTGCTTTCAATTCAAACTCAGCCCCATCGCGCGTTACCAGCATTCGGCCCATTCCCGCCGCAGTGATGTTGCCTATTATGTGCACGTCCTCAACCTCGGCTATCTTTTCGTGGCACGAAAGCGGCACGGTGAACAGCAGTTCGTAGTCCTCACCGCCATTGAGGGCGGCCGTTGTAGGGCTGATGCGGAATTCCTCTGCAAGCGAGGATGTTTGGTAGTCGATGGGGATTCTTTCTTCATACACGCGGCAGCCCACTTTACTCTGCTCGCATATGTGCATTAGTTCCGATGACAGCCCATCGGAGATATCAATCATGGCAGTAGGTTTTATTCCGGCCCCCCTCAGTCTGTCGATTATGTCTTTGCGCGCCTCAGGCTTCAGTTGGCGTTCCAGCAAGTACTCGTACCCGGAAAAATCGGGTTGTTGTATTGCCATTTTCTTTTCGGCGGTATCTGCCCTTGCGCTTTGCTCTTCAAAAACGGTCTTTTCCCGTTCGAGTAGCTGCAATCCCATATATGCCGCGCCAAGGTTGCCACTTACGCAAATCAGATCGTTCTCCACGGCTCCGCTGCGATATACTATTTCATCGCGTTTGCAGCTCCCTATGCAAGTAATTGCGATACTCAGGCCGGTGTATGACGATGTGGTGTCGCCGCCAACGATGTCCACGCCGTAACGTTCGCACGCCAGGCGAATTCCGCTGTAAAGCTCATCAATGTTCTCTATGCAGAATCTGCGTCCTATGCCTATGTCAACTATCATCTGCTGCGGCGTTCCGTTCATGGCGAATATGTCGGATATATTCTCTATCGCAGCCTTGTAGCCGAGGTGCTTCAGCGGCACATAGGTTAGGTCGAAATGCACACCCTCCAAAAGCATATCTGAGGTTACAAGCACCCGGCTGTCAGGATAGTGCAACACGGCGCAGTCATCACCTATGCCTTTCTCGGTTGTGGTATTTTTGGGGGTTATGCCTTTGGAGAGCCGCTTAATAAGCCCGAATTCTCCAAGCGTTGATATTTCTGTTCTTGTCATTATATATAGATGTTTTTTGCGCCTGCGCATATTGCGCCGCACATTCTGAAGTCAATCGTTTATCATCTGTTTAAGAAGTTCCGACATTTTGGGTTCCGCTCCCGCCGCCGCCCGCTGCACTTCATCGTGTGAGGTTTCGGATGTCGAATTCGACGGAACGTTTGTTATAACGCTTATGCCGAACACGCGCATTCCCTGGTGGCGCGCCACGATTACCTCGGGAACCGTGCTCATGCCCACGGCGTCCGCTCCCAAAAGGCGGTACATTCTGTATTCTGCCGGAGTTTCGTAGGTAGGTCCCGAATTGGCGAGATAAACGCCGTGTCTTAGTTTGAAGCCGAGCTTTCCGGCAATGCGGTCTGCCTTTTCGGCAAGTTTGCGATCATAAGCCTCGCTCATGTCGGGGAAGCGCGGGCCGCAGGGAAGGTTTCTACCTCGCAACGGATGCTCGGGCATGAAGTTTATGTGGTCGGTGATTACCATCAAGTCGCCTGCGCGAAAATCGGGGTTTGTTCCTCCGGCGGCGTTGCTCACATACAGGGTTGAAATTCCCAAAGCCCCGAAAACCCTTATGGGAAACGTAACTTCTTTCATGGAATATCCCTCGTAATAATGAAATCTTCCGTCCATTGCCACCACAGGCGTTTTGCCGAGCGTGCCTAATATCAATTTCCCGGCGTGGCCCTCGACGGTTGATATCGGAAAATTCGGGACATCCCTGTAGTTCCATTCCATCGCGGTCTTGATTTCGGCGGCCAGCTTACCCAGTCCGGACCCAAGTATTATTGCCGTTGTAACTTTTCCACTGATATGTGGGGCGAGAAATTCCGCTGTTTCATTTATCTTGTCCTGCATAGTTTGAAATTATCTTGTTAAACATTTCCCCTTCTCCGAAAAGGAATTCCACAGTTATTGGTAGCGCAAATATACGTGCTTTTTGTTCTTCGCTCCAATGTGCGCCTGCCGACAACAACCGCGCTGCATCCTTTTCGGTAGTTATTATCGCCGTATTGGGAACGGAGACGAATTCTCCGAAAGCAGCCAATTCTTCACGCGAAAAGTTGTGGTGGTCGTCAAAAGACATCGTAGTTATATTGTCGGCATATTCCGCTATTTTTTCAAAGAACGGCCGAGGGCGGGCAATGCCTGCAAGCGCGAGTATGCGCCTACTGTTTTCCGCTATGTATTTAAGCCGAACCGGCTTTTGCGTGAACACATTGTATGTTGTGCCATATGTCATTGTTGAGAAGAACAACTTTTGGCACAGCAGCAGAGCGAGTTTTTTCTCTATTACTTTACTTTCTGCACGTGATAGGTCGGGAGGGCATTTACTTACTATTACGATGTCGGCACGCCGCCGCTGGCTGAAATTTTCCCGCAGCATGCCCGCCGGCATAAGCCTGTCGCCGTAAATGGGGCGATTATAGTCGGAGAGCATAATGCTTATTCCCGCACTTACACGCCTGTGCTGAAAAGCGTCATCAAGCACAATGGCGCTTACCGCAGGGTGTATGCCACTCTGCGTCAGATACAAGATTGCCTCGGTGCGATTTGCATCGGCCACGAGTCGTATTGCGGGAAAATGCGCTTTTATCTGGAATGGTTCGTCGCCTATATCTTCTGCTGTTGAGGTGCATGTTGCAACAACCATGCCCTTAGTCTTTCTTCTGTATCCTCTACTGATTACCGCCGTGTTCGGTTTGTTTCCGAGCAGCCTGAGCAAATATTCCACGTGTGGGGTTTTGCCGGTACCGCCAACCGTGAGATTTCCGACGCATATTATCGGTACGCGGAATTTGCGAGACTTCAAAATTCTGCGGTCATACAGAAAATTGCGCACACCAATCGCCGCACCGTATATCCACGATGCGGGGATGAGCAGCCTGCGCGTTTTCTTTCCGGGAAGTTTCATCCGGCTTGTTTACCTTATAACCGGGGTGAACGGCATTAGGGCCTGAACCCTGTCGCGCTTGTCTACGTTCTTAAGCAGTGAAATTATGGGATAAAGTTCGCCAAGATAGCTGCGAAGCTGTGCATCGGTGTAGTTCTGCATCTTTGAATCGAGCATCTCCTCCCACCATTCTTTTGTAGCCGGATAGTGTACGGAGTGATATTTTTCGATACCTGCGCGTTTGGCGGCTATCGCAACTGCATCGCCAAGGGTTCCCAGCTTGTCAACAAGATTTATTTTCAATGCATCCTCGCCGGTCCACACTCTGCCCTGGGCTATTGCATCAACCTGCCGCTTTGTCATTTTCCTTCCCTCTGCCACACGTGATGTAAAAAGGTCGTAGCCACGGTCGACATAGCTTTGCAGCATTGCCCTTTCTTCGGAGTTGAATGGGCGCGAAGTTGAGAAAAAGTCGGAGTGCGCATTGGTTTTCACGCCATCAAACTTAATTCCGAGCTTGTCTTTCATAAGTCCGCTCACATCGGGTATCATTCCGAATATTCCTATGCTGCCCGTAAGGGTTGTGGGCTCGGCTACAATATATTGTGCCGCGCTACTCATGTAGTATGCGCCCGAAGCCGCCATATCGCCCATCGACACCACTACCGGTTTCTTTGCGGCGAGTTTCTTTATCGAATGCCATATCTGCTCCGAGGCGTACGCGCTGCCTCCACCCGAATTTATGCGCAGAACCACGGCTTTAACATTCTCATCCTTTGCAAGGTCGTTGAGGTCGGGTATTATGTTGTCGGCAACAATTGCCTGGTCGAACAGCCCGCCCTCGGTTTCGCCACTCACAATGTTACCGCAGGCGTAATACACGGCAATTTCTCCGCCATCGGTTTTGCTTTCGGCTATCGGCGCTATAATTGCGGGCTGAACGAACTTCAAGTCGTCAATATCTTTCTTTCCGGATAGTTTTGCCACCTCGGCAAGAGCCTCATCCTCATATGCCAGTTTATCTATCAGCTTTGAGGCAAGCACTTCTTTTGGGCTTTTCATAGCCATATACATATCGGCAAGGGCATTGAGCTTTTCTACCGGGATTTTTCTCGAAGCCGACACCTCTTTCTTTATGTTGCCCCATATGCTGTTTATATATTGCGTAACCTGCTCGCGATTGGCGGGAGACATCTCGGTTGCGGTGTATGGCTCAACCGCACTTTTGTACGACCCCACCTTAACAACCTGCATTTCCACGCCTATTTTTTTCAGCAGGTCTTTGTAGAACATCATTTCCCCGCCAAGCCCGCGCCATTCAAGCTCGCCAATGGGATTGAGTATCACATCGGATGCCGCCGAACATACATAATATGCACCTTGGGTATATGTGCCGCCGTAGCTTACAACAAACTTGCCCGACTTGCGGAAGTCAACAATGGCGCGGCGCATTTCCTGCAAACTTGCGGGATTTGCCGACACTGCGCCAGCATTTATATATATGCCGTCTATATTCTTGTTGTCTTTGGCCACGTATATGGCGCGCACAATGTCCTCAAGACCGTTTTCAATGCCATCGTTCATTCCAAACGTGGCAAGCGGTGTGCTCTTCGCACGCTCCGAAAGTATGCCTTTAAGGTCGATGCGCAGAACAGAGTGTGGCTCTATGTTCGCGGATTTCTGCCCGCCCATGTTTACGCTCGCAGACACTATAACTACAATAAACACTATTACCATGGCCGAAACGGCAAGAAAAACGCCGGCCGCCGAGCTTAGCACATTCAATAAAAACTTTTTCATTTTGATATACTGTTTGACGCTGGTGCAAATTTAAGATTTTTGCACAAAGCAGACATTGTACGGAACGTTTTTTGGAACAAAAACAAAAAAAGGGCTGATATAGCCAAGCCTATCTTTCACAGACCAACTTTGTTATTCAGCCCTAAAGTACTAAATAAAACAAAAAAATTATTCTCTAATCCTCATAATAATATAGGACCTTATACTCACCAAGTTTTTGGTTGGAAAAGCCAACACATGCAAATACAGCACCACCGCCCGAAAGCTCACGCAGCCTACTGACACGAATGCAACGCCATGCCTTTACCATCGGCTAAGATACAAAACAAATAATTAAACTCCAAACAAGAACAAAAAAAACCTTGGAAAGTGTTTGTTTTGAAATATGATTGCAGATTTACCATTGCGGACGGCAAACCACAAAAATACAAAGAAGCAGTGCCTGTTAACCGCACAGCGAAAACAGAATAGGACAAGAGAAAAACTATGTCTGATGTAGAAAAAATTACATCAGACATAAAAAAAACTACATCAGACCTTGTTTTTGCCCTTTGTAAGCCCCTAAATTCCAAAGCGCGGCAAAAAGCAAGTAGAAAGCAAACAACACTCTACAAATCAACCCGTTGTGGTTTTTTAGTCTCGAACGGCTTTTTGCGTCAAATCATGGCAACTTATGTCGCCGAGTGTCGTGTTTTTTTGTAAATTTGCAAACTGTTTATGACAAACGTCAAAGGCATACCGGGAAAACGAAATATCAAAGAATATATAAGGCAATGAATAAAACCATCATCACGGCACTCCTTGCGGGAGTGTTTGCTTTTGCAAACGCCCAAAAAAAACTACCCTCATGGGTGGGTAACATAAAGTTCAGCGGATATGCGCTCACACAATATCAGGCGAGCTTCCAAAAGGGCAAAGAGTCCAACTCATTTAATATACGTATGTTGCGCCTTGCGCTCGATGGGCGCATAGCGGGGAACTTTTACTGGAAGGCGCAATTGCAATTCAACGGCAATACAAGCAACCTTGGAAGCAGCCCGAGAGTGGTTGACCTGTTTGCCGAGTGGCAGAAATACGATTTCTTCCGTGTTAAAGCCGGGCAGTTCAAGCGGGCTTTCACTTTCGAGAACCCCATGAACCCAATCGACCAGGGCTTTATGAGCTATTCGCAGAATATAACCAGACTTGCGGGCTTCAACGATCGCAATGGCTCTCACGCAAGCAACGGCAGAGACATCGGCGTGCAGTTTCAGGGAGATTTTCTGAAAAACGCATCGGGCAGAAACATATTGCATTATCAGGTGGGCGTTTACAACGGACAAGGAATAAACGTGAAAGATGTTGACCAACAGAAAGACATAATCGGAGGCCTGTGGGTGATGCCGGTGAAGGGCATGAGAATTGGCGCGTTTGGCTGGACAGGCTCGTATGCCCGCAAGGGGAATGTCGATGCAAACGACCCGGAAAACAACCGGATGAGAACCCGCCGCCTGCAGCAGAGACGATATGCCCTTTCGGCAGAATACAAGGTGAACGACTGGACAATGCGCACCGAATATATCCATTCAACAGGCTACGGATTCACAACCACTTATCAAAAAGAGAGCGACGCAAAGGACATCACCGTGAACCTTGCCAACGGCAACAAGGCCGATGGTTACTATGCTCTTGTCATAGCCCCGATTGTAAAGGAAAAACTTCACGCCAAGGCACGCTATGACCTTTACCGCCCGGCGACAGACTGGGGCAAGGCAAAGACACTGTATGAGGCGGGGCTCAACTACAAATTCTCCAAAAACATACAGGTAAACGCCGAGTATGCCTATGTGAACGATCGCTCCTTGTCGGGCAAGCAAAACTATTCCATGGCAGACGTGCAGCTTGACTTCAGATTTTAACGTTCTTCCCTCTGAATTGAATGCCGCCGAATTACGGGTCGGCTGCAAAAGCACAAAAAAAGTGTGCAGGAAACAGTTTAGCTGTTTTAGCCTGCACACTTTTTTTTGTGTACCCTACCTCAATCTTCCGCTTCCTTTTCGCTGTCCTTCGGCCGTGGATGGTGGCGCACAAGCAGCGTGTCGATTCGCGTACCGTCCATTTTCATTATGCGAAACTCGAACGTTTCCCACTCAAGTGTTTCGCCGGCTGAAGGGATACGCTCCAAAAGATCCAAAATCAGCCCGCCCACGGTGTTGTAGTCGGGGGTGTAAAGATCTTCTTCGTCGAAAAATTCAAGAAAATCGTAGAATTGGCATTGACCGCTGACAGACCATGAACTGTGGTCGGCATTTTCCACAATGTCAAGCGTCTCGTCCTCATCGGGTATCTGCCCGACGAGCCCTTCCATTATGTCGCGCAAAACTATTATGCCCTGTACGATGCCGAACTCGTCAACCACGAGCGCACGATTGAATTTGTTGCGTTTAAGTTCCTCAAGAGCCTTGTAAACAGTCATGTTCTCCGGGAAATAAAGCGGTTTGTGCAAAACTTTGCGCAACGAGAAATCTTTTCTCCAAAGGTGCGAAACGAGGTCTTTGAGCGTAACCACACCTATTACCTCATCGGGGTCATCGCCAACAACAGGATATGCGGCATAGGTGTCTTCTGTTACAATGTTCTGCACTTCCTGCGAAGTCATGTCGGCCTCCATGAAAACCATGTCGCTTCTGTGTGTCATCACCTGCTCCACGGTTTGGTCGCCAAGTGCGAGTGCGCGTTCCATGATGTCTTGTTCCACCTGCTGCACCTCGCCCGAATCGGTACCCTCCTGGATTATTGACTTAATTTCTTCTTCTGTAACACTGTGGTCCTCAGGATTAAGATTGAAGCAACGTGCGAAAAACTCCGTGTTCTTAGACAGAAGCCACACCACCGGCATTGAAAGGCGCGAAAAGAATGTCATAAGTGGGGCTGCAAACTTTGCCATGCTTTCGGCACGGTCAATTCCTATTTTCTTAGGGAACAACTCGCCGAGTTCGCATGACATGTATGTTACCACCACGAGAATAAGAATTTGCGCCACGGGCTTTGCGTAAACCTCGCTCATCCCGAACGAAGCGAGCAGACTTCCGAAACGCCCGGCAAACTCTTCGCCGGAAAAAAGTCCCGTAAGTATTGCCACGATTGTTATCCCCACCTGTGCGGTTGAAAGGAATCGGTCGGGGTCGTTCATAAGTTTTAGCGCGGAGGCCGCCGAGCGGCTTCCGGCTTTTGCCATTGCCTCGATGCGGTTTTTGCGAGCGGATATGAGTGCCACCTCGGCCAGCGAGAAAAACCCGTTTAGAAATATTAGAAGGAGTATTACAAGTATGTCTGTCATCAGTGCTGTGTTGTTATTTCACCACCACCACAAGATATTTGCTCACGCTCCAAAATGTTGCGGGGTTGGTTATGCGCAATGTGTACATGCCGTTGGCGTCTTTGATGAGCGAATATGAGCCTGCGGGATGGTTTGTAAGCAGTTTTGCGCTTTTTGAATAGAGCTTTATTACTTTGTCGACTCTTATGTCTATTTCTGTGAAGTAGTCTTTGTTGAAGTCGTTTCCCTTAAGCACCTTGCTCGAGCCTTTGAGTATGCGCTGTTCGCGCAGTTCTTTTTTGGTTCCGAACACATACCATGCCGTGTTGAGCTGCCTGTCCTGCCTTTCCATGACGCGTGCTTTTGCGGCATTGTCGGCTGTAAGTGAGTTTACATTTGTATTGAGTTCGTATATTTGCTTGCTCTGATGGGCTATGTGGGCGTTTTTGGTGTCTAGTTCCGCTTGCAGTTCCTCTATGCGTGCTGTTTTTGCATCGAGTTCCTTGGTAAGGTTTTCAATGGTGCTTTGCAGCTTGGAGGTGTTGAAGCTGCTTTCCTTTAGTTGTTCCTTAAGCTTGGCTATGCGCTCCTTGTTGAGCTGCATGGTGCGCTTTATGAACGAGATGCTTTCCATTATTTCGGCCTTGGCGTTGCTTTCGCCACTGCTGCGGGCTATGTTTACGCGACCCTCTGCTTCGTTTATCTCGCGGAAGCCTTCCTGGATGTCGTTGAACGTGCTCATTATGTCGTTCAGCTCGTTGTTTTTTTGGTTTACAATGTCGGTTAGCGAGTCGATGGTGTTTTGTGAAGCCAGGTTTTTCTCTTCTTTCTTATTGCTGCAAGCCGCCAGCAATGCCACGGCCAGCAGTGAAATCACAATCTTTTTCATGAGATTTTATTTTTTGGTTTCATTGTTCTTTATTTTACGGTTCAGCCCTTCCACAACAATCACAAATTCTCCTTTGGGCTCGGTTATGGCAAAATGGTCTGCCAATTCCGCGAGGGTGCCGCGCAGGGTTTCCTCGTGCAGCTTTGATATTTCGCGTGTAACTGAAGCGCGCCGTTCCGCCCCAAACGTTTCGATGAACTGCTGCAAGGTTTTAGCCACACGGTGGGGCGATTCATAGAACACCATTGTTCTTTCCTCCTCGGCAAGTGCGGAAAGGCGTGTGGCCCTGCCTTTCTTTTGCGGCAGAAAACCTTCAAAAGCGAACCTTTCGCATGGCAGCCCGCTGTCTACGAGAGCGGGGACGAATGCTGTGGCACCTGGCAGACACTGCACCTCTACTCCTTTGTCGGCGCAGGCTTTCACGAGCATATAGCCGGGGTCGCTTATCCCGGGCGTGCCTGCATCGGTTACGAGGGCCATGTTTTCGCCCGCAGCCATGCGCGAGGCAAAAGCTCCGGCTGTTTGGTGCTCGTTGAACTTGTGGTGGGCGCACAGCTTTGCGCTTATACCGTAGTGCTTAAGGAGCATCCCGGATGTACGGGTGTCCTCGGCAAGCACCAAATCAACATCTTTCAGCACTTTCAGCGCGCGCTCGGTGATGTCTTCAAGGTTGCCCACCGGAGTGGGCACTACATAGAGCATTCCCATGGTGCAAAGATATGGAAATTTCGATAATTGTGCGTATTGTTGCTTCTTAATTGCTGCATTACAGGGCAGAAACATTGAATATTCTGCAATCCCGATGCCATGCATATAGGGCGGGCTTGTGGCTCAATTCCTTATATACGCCGTTTTTCTCATTGCCTTTCATACCACTTCCGATATAGAAAAAATTATGTCTGACGTAGAAAAAAATATGTCTGACGTAGAAAAAACTACATCAGACATATTTTTTTGCCTTTGCAATATACTGAATACCGGATAATTACATCATTGCACAAAAAGCGTTATGGCTAACTGTTCATCAAAAAGCAGGGTAAAGCATGCAATAAGCCGAACCACACCTTGCCGTCTTAGCTTATTCTTACGGCTTTCACTATGCCCTTTATGCCGAGAAGAGAGCTGCATATACGCTTCACATCGCCCGTATCGTGGAGGTTTATCGTTATTTCGCTTTCGAATATTCCGGCATCCGTTGTAACCGAGAGTTTCTTGATATCGAGGTTTAGCTGCTTGTATATAACCTCGCTTATGGCCATAAGTATGCCCTGCACGTCTATGCCCTTTACATATATTGTTGCCGGGTAAAGGTTTATGTGGTGCATTTGCCAGTCAACAGCCACTACCCTGTTGCCGTAATTGCTTTTGAGTTTTTCTGCCACAGGACAGTCGCGCCTGTGTATTATGAACTCGTTCGATGGGTCTATGTACCCCAATGCGTCATCGCCCGGTATCGGATGGCAGCATTCCGCTATTTTGCAGTGTTTTATCGAGTCCTCGTTCAGTATGAACGTTTTTTTGCGGTCTATGCCCTCTATGAATACTTTTTTTATGTCCCCGTTTTCAGTGTTTTGGGGCTTGCTGCTTATGAATGGTATGAACTTTCTCCACGAGGATGCTTTGCGTTGGCGTCCTTGTATGAAATCGGCATCCGCATCGCCGGGCACTATGCTCTTTTCGCCTATTGCCAGATACAATGCATCGCGTGTGGGCGTTTCATGAAAGCGGCACAGCTTGTCGATTACCGCGCTGTTCATTTCCAGGTCTCTTTCCTTAAGAAACTTGCGCAGCGTTTCTTCGCCTGCGGCCCTTTTTTCGCGCTCGTCGCGGCGCAACAGTGCACGTATCTTGCCTTTGGCCTTGGCCGTGTTGGCGTATTGTATCCACTCGGGCTGTACGTGCTGCGAGCGCGATGTAAGTATTTCCACCTGGTCTCCGCTTTGCAGTTTGTGGCTGAGCGGCACAAGCTTGTGGTTCACCTTTGCTCCTATGCAGTGGCTGCCGAGAAACGAGTGTATGGAAAAAGCAAAGTCGAGCGCGGTGGCCCCGGCAGGCATTGTCTTTATTTCTCCTTTGGGAGTGAATATAAGTATTTCGTTGGCGAACAGGTTTAGCTTTATGGTATCGAGAAAATCGAGGGTATCGGGCTGCGGGTCGTCAAGGATTTCCTTTATGGTGTGCAGCCACTTTGAAAGTTCGTCATCGCTGTAGTCTTCACCCGGGGACTTGTATTTCCAATGCGCGGCAACGCCCTGCTCGTCAATGTCGTCCATACGCTTTGAGCGTATTTGCACTTCTATCCATTCGCCCCTGTTGCTCATAAGCGTAACATGCAGTGCCTGGTAGCCGTTTGCCTTGGGGTGCGATATCCAATCGCGCAAACGGTCGGGCTGGGGTTTATATATGCCGCAAAGAGCCACATATATGTTGAAACATTCGCTCACTTCCTTGTCGGGCGCACTCGGTTCGAATATTATCCTTATGGCGAGTATGTCGTATATTTCCTCAAAGGTTATGTGCTTGTTCTGCATCTTCTGCCAAATGGAATATGGCGTTTTGATGCGTGCAAGTATGTTGTATTTCAGTCCTATCTTGTCGAGTGCCTTGCGTATAGGGGCTGTGAACTCCTTAAATATCTCATCGCGTTCGGCTTGTGTCTTGGCGAGTTTCGACTTTATGTCCTCGTATTCCTGCGGGTGTTCGTAGTGAAAGCTTAAGTCTTCAAGCTCATTTTTTATTTTGTTTAGCCCAAGACGGTCGGCGAGCGGAGCGTATATATAAAGAGTTTCCCCCGCCACCTTGTATTGCTTCCGCGGAAGCATGGAGCTAAGGGTGCGCATATTGTGAAGCCTGTCGGCAATCTTGATGAGTATAACCCTTATATCATCGCTCATTGTAAGCAGCAGCTTCTTGAATGTTTCTGCCTGAAGCGATGCCCTTTCCCCGAAAATACCTCCCGAGATTTTTGTGAGTCCCTCAACAATGTTAGCGACCTTGGGGCCGAACAGATTTGCTATGTCTTCGTTGGTGTAGTCGGTGTCCTCCTCTACATCGTGTAACAGCGCGGCGCAAATAGACGTGGACCCAAGTCCTATCTCCTCACAAACTATTTGCGCCACAGCTATCGGGTGCATAATGTATGGCTCTCCGGAAAGCCGCCGCACCCCGCTATGGGCTTTCTTTGCAAAGTTGAAAGCCTTGGTTATGATTTCGGTTTTCTTGCGGTGGTTCGAGGCAAGGTAGGTGTCGAGCAAATGACGGAATGCATCATTTATCATCTGCTCGTCTTTTGCCGGGTCTGGAGGGGCAGGACTTGCGTTCATTGTTCTATTTCACTCTTAATTTCTTTCCGGCCCTTATGCTTGAGCCCTTTATACCGTTTAGTCTGCGCAACTTGCTTACGCTTGTGCCGTATTTCTCGGCTATCTCCGACAGTGTCTGCCCGTTTCTTATGGTTACGCTTTTGCGCGACCGCCTGCGGCTTCTGCGCCGGGTTGACGAAGAGCGCTTTTTCTTTGAAGTGAGTTTTGCAAGCTCCTCCTCATCAATTTCCACGGTTTTGCGTTTTGTAAACAGCTCGTCGCTCCGATAGTTGTAAACAGAGTCGCCGAGATCTATGAACTTCAAAGCTGCCTCGGAAGGCAGGCGCAAAACACACTCATATGAGTTGCCGGGCACAAGCGATGTTTTGTATTGCGGGTTGAAAGCCTTAATTCTCTCCATTTCCACTCCGCACACTGCGGCAACCTGTTCCAAATGCAGATCTTTGCTAACGGCTACGGTGTCGTTGCTTTCAATTTGCTTTGCGCGCATTGGGCAAATGTTGTGGTCGCAGTAATAGTTCATAACATAGTTTGCCGCTATGAATGCCGGCACATATCCGCGCGTTTCCTTGGGAAGGTACGGATATATTGTCCAATAGTCCTTGCTTCCCCCGGCGCGGTGTATGGCCTTGTTGAGCGAAGTGGGCCCACAGTTGTATGCTGCGATCACGAGATTCCAGTCGCCGTAAACCTTGTGTAGGTCGCTCAGGTATTTTGCAGCGGCGAACGATGACCTTATCGGGTCGCGCCGTTCGTCAACAAGGCTGTTTATTTTCAGATCGTAGCGTTTTGCGGTCGACAACATGAACTGCCACAGCCCCGTTGCGCCTTTGCGGCTTACCGCCGTGGGGTCGAGCGCACTTTCTATAACGGGAAGATACTTTAGTTCCAGCGGAAGATTGTATAGAGCGAGAGCTTCCTCGAAAATGGGTATGTAGAAGTTTGACGCGCCCAGCATATAGGATACCGAATGGCGCAGTCTGCCCGTGTACTGGTCTATGAACTTCCTCACGATGTTGTTGTAGGGCATTTCCATTATGGTGGGAATTCTCGACAGGCGGTCTATGTATATGCTGTCGGGGAAAACCGGGTTCACGTCCTGCATATTGCAGTTTGTGTCTGCTTCAAGATACTGCGAGGCGTTCCATTGGCTCAAAAGGGTGTCTATGTCGAGCGTCATTGCTTCGGGAATGCCGATTTCCTCATCTTTCCCGGTTTTGTCATCGCGGATTGTGATGTCGTTTTGTGCTTTTGCCGTGATTGCGGCAAACAGCACCAGTGCTATTATATATATTTTATTCATGATCGTTGTTTAGAAGTTCAGCCCGCAGCCTATTCCCACGGCAGCGGAACTTTTTTGGCTTTGTACAGGTATAACCGTAGGTCTTACGTTTAGGCTTAGGTCTCTTGATATGTCGAATACAGACAGCTGCGCGTCAACGTATGCATCGATTACCGACAGTAGGTAAACGCCCACGAACGAGAATGCGGCATAGTCTCTCCAGCGGCGATAGCGGTCTTTTTTGTTTTTGAACACTGTTTTGAACCTGTCCTCCATTCCCGTTATGTCGTAGTTTGGCGGCAGCATGCTCATGTAGCTTTTCGTGCCGGGGTCATCGTCCATTATATCGATGTAGGCTTGGGCGTAGTCTTTGTACATTTGCTGGTTCCACATCAGTGCATACGTACATCCCAGAAAGCCTCCGTAGAATATGGGGAGTTTCCAATACTTCCTGTTGTATATCTGCCCTGCCCCGGGTATTACAAGCGCGAGCCAAAGCGCACGCTCGGGATCGGGTACGAATTTTGGCTTGGGCAGTTTCTGTTTCAACGCCGCATTCATTACCGAATCCACCTTTACTGCCATTTTGGCTGAATCGCCCGCCGAAGTTACCGACACCGCGCTGCTGTCGACCGATGTTTGCGGCTGCATGCAGTCGATGCTTATTGCAACTATGCTGCATGGCACGGCACACATATTTGATGCCGGCAGCAAAATTGCTATTGCCGGCATTATTGCACGCAAAAGGCGGAGTGGCACGCGTGTGAGGCTATGGGATGCGGTTTTCACTTGCCTTTGTCAAGCATGGCTATTATGCGCTCCATTTCCTCCTGGTTGCGGAACGGTATTGTTATTCTACCCTTTCCCTCGGGCGAGCAGGTCATTTTCACCTTTGTGCCGAAATAATCGGAAAGGTGCTTTTGCAGGGCGTTGTATTCATCGGAATTGTCCTTGTCGCGGCGCGCACGTATTCTTTTGCCCGAATTGTTCACGTCTTCGCCGCTGTTAAGGCGGTTCACTATTTCCTCAACTTTTCTAACCGAGAGCCCTTGGGTTTTTATCTCCTCAAACACTCTAAGCTGCGTTGCCGCGCTTGGCAGTCCGAGCAATGCCCGGGCGTGTCCTTGGTCAATCTCCTTGTTCTTCAAGGCCATTTGCACCTGTGCCGGCAGTTTGAGCAGGCGAAGGTAGTTGGTTACGGTGGCACGCTTTTTACCTACTTTTGCCGACAGCTCCTCCTGCTTCAACCCATATTGTTCAATCAGCCCCTGGTATGCCAGGGCTATTTCTATCGGGTTGAGGTCTTCGCGCTGTATGTTTTCCACCAGCGCCATTTGCATAGTCTTTTCGTCATCGGCCGTGCGAATGTATGCCGGCACGGTTTCGAGCCCCGCTCTTTGGGCTGCTCTCCAGCGTCGTTCGCCGGCTATTATCTGGTATGTGCCATCGCCCATGTTTCTCAGCGTTACAGGCTGCACTATTCCCAATTCCCTTATGGAGTCGGCAAGTTCGTCAAGCGAGCGGTCGCTGAAATCGCGTCTTGGTTGGTTAGGGTTGGGTACAATCTGACTTACGGGTATTTCGCCTATCGATGAGCTTCCCGATGTTTTCACCTCCCCTGTGGCTATCAGCGCATCAAGCCCGCGCCCCAAAACCTGGTATTTCTTTTTTACTGCCATAAATACTGCTTTTGTAAATAAGTACAGGGTATGTTACTTCCTGTCTTTTTCAATCACATCGCGTGCCAGTTCAAGATAGCTTTTCGCGCCTATCGACGTGGCATCGTAAAGTATCGCGGGCACACCGTGGCTCGGTGCTTCGCTTAGTTTCACGTTTCGCTGTATAACCGTCTTAAACACCAGTTCCTGGAAGTGGCGGCGCACCTCGTCGTTTATCTGGTTTGCCAGTCTGAGACGCGAATCGTACATTGTGAGCAAAAAGCCCTCTATTTCCAACCCGGGGTTCAACTTTTTCTTGATGATTTTTATTGTGTTGAGCAGTTTGCTTATGCCCTCAAGCGCAAAATACTCGCATTGCACCGGTATGATTACACTGTCTGCCGCCACAAGCGAGTTAACCGTTATAAGGCCGAGCGATGGGCTGCAGTCAATCAGGATGTAGTCGTATTCGGGGCGCAACGGGTCGAGCGTCTTCTTTATAAGTTTTTCCCGCTCGTCAAAGTTGAGCATCTCCACTTCGGCCCCCACGAGATCTATGTGGGACGGCAGTATGTCAAGCCCATCGATGTCGGTGGTGTATATTGCCTCGCGTACATCGTGCCCACCCACTATACACTCGTAAATGGAGCAGTCCACTTTTCTTACGTCCACGCCGAGCCCCGACGACGCATTTGCCTGGGGGTCTGCATCAACCAAAAGAACCGACTTTTCCAAGGTTGCGAGCGAGGCGGCGAGATTCATCGCCGTGGTTGTTTTTCCAACTCCGCCTTTCTGATTTGCTAAAGCTATAATTTTTCCCATATAATTTCATTCTGCCCATTAGGCTGAGATTATGCAAAAATAAAAAAAATCCCACACTCCCAAAACCTTTGCCGTGCTAAATATTCCTCAATACGGGATAAGAAATCATAAATGGCAAACTACCCCTGCGTCTTTCATTACGTATTCGGCTGACTCGTTGCGGAAGAAGCAATATGCCCTCTGTGTAAGCCTTGCTCGCGTTTGCTTGTAATGGCAAATCCACGTTTCGTGCGAAACAGCGAACACCTTCCGAATTGCTTAACACTTTGAGTTACAAAGATATAGTTACGCAAAGATTGTTCTTTGTAACGGTTTGTTTTTCACGGGGTTGAGAAAGACGGAAAAATGTCCGATGTAGTTTGAATTATATCTGATGTAATTTTTTCTACGTCAAACATGGTTTTTCTTATGTCCCAAGTAGACAGCCCCCTGTTTCCGAAGGTACGATTTCCGGCTAATAATGGTATGCAAAAAGTAACATTGCGTCTTTCGGTTCAAAGCGCTTGTACGCGCCGTGCCGTTAGGGGATTTTTACGTATATTTGCATAGAAAGAATAAACAGGCTATATGGAACAGCAATCCAAACTCATACTTTTATCAAACGATGACGGCTATCTTGCTCCGGGCATAAATCTTCTCATAGAGTGGTTGCGGCCGCTGGCACACATTATTGTTGTGGCTCCCGATGGTCCGCGTTCCGGGGCAGCCGGCTCCATAACGGCCACGGTGCCAATCACCTCCACCCTTGTGCGCCATGAAAACAACCTTGAGGTTTATGCATGCTCGGGAACGCCGGTTGATTGCGTTAAGCTCGCTCTTCACGCCATTGTGCCACGCGAGCCCGACCTCGTGGTAAGCGGAATAAACCACGGCGACAACGCCTCGATAAACGCACACTATTCCGGCACTTTGGGCGCGGCAATCGAGGGAGCTTTGCATGGGCTGAAGAGCGTGGCTTTTTCATCGTGCAACCATAATCCCCAAGCCAACCTAACCCCCTTGCGCCCATACGTGGAGAATGTGGTGAAAGCTGCCCTCGACAACGAAATGCCGCCACTAACCTGCCTTAACGTAAACTTTCCCGCACTACAGGAATTCAAAGGCGTGAGAATTTGCAGAATGGGCCACTGTCGCTGGTTTAACGAATTTGAAAAGTGCGAAATTCCCGAACGCGGCACTTTCTATTTTCTCACGGGCAATTACACCGACACCGACCCGGAGGCGAAAGACACCGACAGTCATGCCCTTGCCGAGGGATATGTGGCAGTAACCCCGACAACCCTCGATGTTACTTCGCACGAATTGTTCAAAGACGTCAAAGGCTGGGGGATAGAGCAATGAAATATTTTGTAATAGCCGGCGAAGCAAGCGGCGACCTACATGCCGCCAACCTTATAAAAGCATTGCGCGAGCACGACAGCGGAGCTTGCTTTTACGCCTACGGCGGCGAACTTATGGAGGCTGCGGGAGCAAGAATGTTGCGCTACTATCGCGACATTGCATATATGGGCGTGGTTAGCGTGGCAATGCACGCCGGCACAATACTACGCGCCATGGCAAGATGCAAAAGGGAAATATTGAAAATCAAACCCGATGTGGTTGTACTTGTTGACTATCCGGGCTTCAATCTCGCCATTGCAAAATACGTGAAAACAAAAACACAAATCCCGGTATATTATTACATAGCCCCGAAAGTGTGGGCATGGAAAGAGAATCGCATAAAACTTCTCAAGGCATACGTTGACGAGATATTTTCGATACTACCCTTCGAGACCGAGTTTTTCAAGCAGCGCGGCATTGACGTTCACTATGTGGGAAATCCTACGGTTGACGAGGTGGACGATTATCGCAGATTGCACTATGCCGATTTGCCGGAAGAATTTGCCGGACAAAACGGTTTGAACCCGGCAAAGAAAATCATCGCCGTCCTTGCCGGCAGCCGCAAACAGGAAATAAACTATAACCTGCGGCGCATGCTTATTGCCGCACGACCGCTTGTAAAAAAAGGATACCAGCTTGTTGTTGCGGGTGCTCCGAACATAGACGACAATATATATATGCGTAACATCCCGGCCGCAATGCTCGAAAGCGGGGAAGCGAGAATAGTGTCATGCAAAACCTACGCCCTGCTCGGCTTTGCAACGTCAGCCCTTGTAACCTCGGGCACTGCCACGCTCGAAACTGCATTGTTCAAAGTTCCGCAGGTGGTGTGCTACTACATTCCTATGGGCAGAATAATTGCCTTTTTGAGAAAAAAACTACTAAAGGTCAAATATATTTCGCTTGTAAACCTTATAGCAGGACACAAAATTGTAAGGGAACTTGTAGCCGATGGCATGACTGTGAAAAACGTACGTGCCGAACTTGAAAGGATAACCCTTGACGAAACATGCCGCGCCGAAATGACGAAAGGCTACGAGGAGCTCGCGTGCATACTGGGAGGCGTGGGCGCATCGGCACGCGCGGCGCAGGAAATCACGGCATGCCTGCAAAAGAGAATGGAAGCCAAGTGAAATAAGCGCATCCCGCTCTATACTGCAGATATGTAGCTCAGAAAAAACGTTAAGCCATATTTATGTTCCCCATATTTTAAGCGGTAATGGCGAACATTGAAAACACGAAATAAAGCGCACATACTGGTAGGGTGCACTAAACTTACACTCCTGCGGATGAACTATGGAGAGGAAAGAACCCCGCTCACCACAAGTATGATATAGAACGCAAGGAACCGACTTGCGGCGAACTTGAAACGGCACATCGTCCGGATAACGCCCAACGACAGCAATCACATGCAGCCGCTTGTTTTTTATACATGCATGCATAAAAACATATCCGGGAAGACAAACCTGTTATCTCCCCGGAAATCACCTCCATCAATGTTTTTCAAGTAAAGATTTTAGCTTTCATGCCATTTTCTCCCGAAAGTCGCACCGCCGCCACTTTCGTGCCAATATACGGCTAAGCGCTTACGCCCCATCGGGATTGCATTTTTACGCTTTCTTGCGAACCACCCACCGGCATTCGCCATTTTGCAACTTCCCACTCTGCAATTCGCGCTTTTGAAATACGATGCAAAAATATCATTGTCAAAACCTGCCGCGCTTGTCATGCAACGATTTTCGCCTGTTATATTATGATTTTTCCCTGTAATGCCTTTTTGCCCCACGATTTCCATATTATAAAGCATATTATGAAGAATAGAATTATTTTCGCTTGAATTATTTGTATATCAACATATAACTTATATTTTCATATATACTGAAATATACTTAATAAGCAACAAAGAAAATATTATCACATAACAAAGAAAAATGAGCAAGGGTGCAATTAAAAACATATTACACAAATTTCTTTTGCATGAAGTATCATTCATAAGGCGACAGTGCCTTATGACGCTTGTCCACTACGATCTGGTACTTGTCATGGGGCTTGCTTTCAACATAACAGGCATTACAGGCACTTATAACCAATTGTTTATACGGGCTAACGTAATGTTTTTGCTCGCGGTGGTCGCATTGTTCGCACTATACATAATAAAGAGCATGCAACCAAAGTTATGCCGATATACAACAGCAATCTCATTGCACATATTCCTGCCGGCAGAAATTGCGGCACTTTTGTTAAACGGTTAAACCGATTGTTGCCGCTTTCAAACAACTTACGCCAAAACCACATACGACATAGGAAAAACTACGTCCTATGTAGAAAAAATTATGTCTGACATAATTCAAATTACATCAGACCTTTTTTCGTCCATTTGCAACACACTGAAAACCACAACGTTGCCAGACAAAACCACATCACTCTTTATTTATTGGCTTTCAATAAGTTAAACAAAAACGGTTCGTATGGGCTTAGTGCCGCATACGGACCGTTATGATTACAAAACGCGACTGTCTGTAACAGTGCCGTTATTTTGTCTCGTTGTCGTAAGCCTCGGGAAGCCACACGCGATAGCGTTCGCCGTGCTCCCACGAGTTTCCCGCCGATGCGAAGTCGCAGAAATCCACTTCCACAGGCTTGCCGTAGTCTATATAGTCCACGCCGAGAATTACTGGGATTTTGAAGCTCATCCACGCCCATCCGGGGGCTGCTGACGGCTTGGCGTCCACAATTCCGTTATTGTTTGGTATGTTCACAACCTCGTCAATGTCGCCGGCGTTGAAGCGGCTGTCGCGTGCAAGCACTATCGGCCCGCGCACAATGGCATCGCAATCGTTCTTCCTTACAAGCCGCGCCGGCATATCAAACTTGATTTTCACTACATCGCCGGCGTTCCATTTGCGGCTGAGCGTAAGATAGCCTTTATCCACAGCCCCTTCTGCCTTTGCGCTGTTCACGCTCACGAGCGTGGCTTTCCCCCACGAGGGAATGCGCAGACGCAGGGCAAATTCTGCGGAAGCCTTGGGAGTTACCCTGATTTCCATCTCGTCGGTGCGCGGATAGTCGCCGCTCTGCGCGATTGCCACATCGCCAGCCTTGCCTCCGAGAGAAACCACCGCCTCCGAAGGCATATAGAAATTAACGTCCACCCTGCCGTCGCCCACATTGTATATTGTCTGCGGAATGGCGGCAAACCCACGCGGGCCGTTGGCGTTGCAGCAGTTTATCGGCAGGCCGCACTGATCCTCGCCCCTTGTGCGCTCGCCCTCGAGCGGGGTGTATTTGTCTATCTGCGACGCGTCGCCCTTAAGAGAGGCGAACAGGGCATTATATATTGCCTGTTCCATAAGGTCGGCATAACGTGCGTCTCCGCTTATGAGCAGCATACGGCGCAGGAGGTTGAGCCACGTAACCGTTACGCAGGTCTCGTTTTCGTATATCGCCGGACGTGTCTGCACCCGCTCGCCGCCATACCAGCACTCCTTCGCGCTTCCGGAGCCTGCTATGTTTATCTCCTGCGCGATAATCATGTCCACAGCCTTGCCAACACCGTCAAGAAGCCTCTTGTCTCCATTCACGCGGTATAGGTCGAGCATTCCTTGAAGGCACGACATCATTTCATAGGCTTTCTGCCCGTTTGAATAGTTGTACCACGAACCTTCGTGGGGGAAGCGGTTTGCCATGGGTATTCCCTGCAAGGTCTTAGACAATATCTGCGGACCTTTGGGGGATTCTATCTCATTGGCCATGCTTTCGGAGAGCTGCAGGTATTTTTTGTTGCCGGTTATGTTATACAGTTTCACCACGGCATTGAGTATCGATGCGCTCGGCATACCGCGATAGTTGCCGGTCTCCACAAGCAAGAGGTTTTTCTCCTTGAGCTGCGCCGTGAGGAAGTCGAGCTGTCGGCAAGCCGCCGCAACAGCCTTCTTGTCCTTCGATATGTCATACCACGAAAGCAGCCCGAGGATAACGTATTTGCGTCCCCAGATGTCCCACTCCTTGAGCTGCCTTTCGGGGGAGTAGTTGCCTATGTACCCGCTCTTTTCCTGAAGCTTCATCAGGTCTTGCACCGATTTCCTTATGCGTTCGTACAAAGCCGCATCGTGGTTGTATTCGTAAAATGCGCACGCGCCCAACGCCCACTTTCCCCAAAACTCCGACTGCCACGCCGATGACTCCTTTTTTGTGGCGAACACGTCCACAAGCATCTTGACGTCCTCCTTCATGACGCGCTCCGAGACAACGCGGTCTATAACCATGCCCGGATGTCCTGTAATCCTCACGCTTTTCACAACAGGGGTTTTGGATGCCGCATGGGCGTTAATCCCTGCTGCAAGCGCAAGCGCGGCGGCGAATATCATTCTCGTTTTCATTTTTCGGATATTTATGTCTGTTTGTCATTGCAATGGCGCTAATATGCCTCGCGATACTTTGCTTCATCCCCATCTTCGAGCATGCTGAGATAGGAAGCATAGCGCGAAGGTGCCACGCGGCCTTCCTCCAGAGCCTTTTTCACGGCACAGCCGGGCTCTCCGGTGTGCGTGCAGTTTGCAAAGCGGCAATCCCTGCCAATACTGAACATTTCGCGGAAGTAGTGGCTGATTTCCTCGCGTTTCATGTTGAAAGTTCCGAAGCCCTTTATGCCGGGCACATCGATAACCGCCCCGCCCTGCGGCAGGAAATACATTCGGCTGTCGGTTGTGGTGTGCATTCCCGTAAGATGGCTTTCTGATATTTCTGAAGTGCGCGCCCCCGCGCCGGGGACAAGGGCGTTGACAAGCGTTGACTTTCCCGTGCCGGAGTTTCCTGCGATAAGAGTAACCTTTCCCTTCAAAATTTCAAGCACATTGGCGGGTGCTCCATTGAGGGCGCAGAACTTTACCGTGCGGTAGCCTATGCCCTCGTACAAAGCCGCGAGGGCGTTCATCTTTTCGGTTTCCTGCTTAGTGTATATGTCGGTTTTACTGAAAGCCAACGCCACTTCCACGCCATAGGCCTCAGCCGAGGCTATGAAGCGGTCTATGAAAGTGGTGAGCGTTTCGGGGCGCGCTACGGTTACAAAAAGCAAAGCCATGTCGATGTTCGCCCCGAGAATCTGGCTCTGCTTTGAAAGATTTGTGGACTTGCGTATTATGTAGTTCTTTCTGTCCTCCAAACCCACAATCATGCCGCCTCCTTCGGGCGACACGGTTATCTCCACTCTGTCGCCCACGGCCACGGGGTTGGTGGTGCGGATGCCCTTCAGGCGGAATTTTCCCCGCACAGTGCATTCCACATCACCACCACCGTCCGTGCGCACAAGGCAGGAGCTTCCGGCGGTACGGATAACCGTCCCCTGCATAGTTTCAGACGGTCATTATTTCTTTGTCCTTTATTGCAAGAAGTTCTTCAACCTGCTTGATGTATTTGTCGTGCAGTTTTTGCAGAGTCTGCTCCGCATCCTTTTCAATGTCCTCGCTTACTCCGTCCTTCACCGACTTCTTTAGTTTTTCGATGGTCTCGCGGCGTACATTTCGTATGCTCACCCTGGCTGTCTCGCCCTCCTTGTTACATTGCTTTGCAAGCTCCTTGCGGCGTTCTTCTGTCAATGGCGGAATGGTAAGGCGTATTATCTCACCGTTGTTATCGGGTGTTATTCCCACGTTCGAGTTTATGATGGCCTTTTCTATGGGGCGCATCATGCTCTTGTCCCACGGTTTTATTGCAATGGTGCGTGCATCGGGTGTGGTGATTGCCGAAACCTGATTGAGCGGCATCATTGCGCCGTAGCTCTCCACCCTAACTTCGTCAAGGATTTCCACATTAGCTTTTCCGGCGCGTATGCGCGCCAGGGTTTCCTCAAGATGATTTACAGCCTGGGACATTTTTTTTTCGCTGTCGTTGAGACATTGCTTAACATCAAACATATACTAAGGATTTTTCAATTTAACTTATCTGCAAACTTACGGAAAGTTTTTCAATTATACGTTGGCATTCTGCGGTTATGTCCCTTTTTACAGGCAACGGCAAACCGCGCTGTCCGCGTCAGTCGTTCACCTTAACGGTTCTGCTTCCGTTGTCATCCTCCGAAATCTCCACTTTCACGGTCTCATCGGGCAGCAGAGGTTCAACAAGTTCCGGCCATTCCAAGAAGTTCAGTCCGCCGCCGTAAAAGTAATCCTCATAGCCAAGGTCGTAAACTTCCTCGATTCTCTTTATGCGGTAAAAGTCGAAATGGTATATGCTCCTGCCTGATGTCTCGCTCTTGTATTCATTCACAATTGCAAACGAGGGGGATGTAACTTCCTCCTCAACTCCGAGCTTTCGGCACACGGCGCGTATAAAGGTTGTTTTTCCGACTCCCATTTTGCCGTAAAAAGCGAAAATTCTGTGGTTGCCCATGTTTTCAACAAACTGCGCGGCAGCCGCATCGATGCTGTTCAAATCGGGTATTTTTATTTCCATTTTCTGTTTCTTATTATTTTTCTCTCGTTGCGTTCAGCGGCGTTTGGGGTGCAGGGTTACAAAAGGCACTATCATCTCCTCCATCGATATGCCGCCGTGCTGGAATGTGTTGTTGTAGTATCGGGCATAGTGGTTGAAATCGTTGGGATAGGCGAAAAATCTGCTACCTGTGGCGAATATGTATGAAGTTGATAGGTTGGGCGAAGGCAGTCCCGCCTCTGCCGGACGGCGCACCTCAAACACTTCCTTTGCGTTGTATTTAAGGTTTTTCCCCAGCTTGTAGCGCAAATTGGCGTTCACCTCTCTGTCGCCTACAACCTTTGACGGTTGCCCCACGCGTATGCTTCCATGGTCGGTTGTTACAACCACGGTAAAGCCCTTGTCGGAAAGTTTTTCAAACAGTTCTTTCATCGCGCTGTGCCTGAACCACGAGAGTGTTATGCTGCGGTATGCCGCCTCGTCAGCCGCAAGTTCCCTTACGGTTTTCTGCTCGGTGCGGGCGTGGGAAAGTATGTCGATGAAATTAACCACCAGCACGTTCAAGTCGTTTCTTTCAAGCTGAGAAAACTGCGAAAGCAACTTGTCTACCGCCTGCGAATCGTTCACCTTGCTGTAGGAAAAGCTGTTTTTGCGGCGGAACCTTGCAAACTGCGTGGCTATTAGTTCTTTTTCTTTAAGGTTCTTGCCCTCGTCCTCATTTTCATCCACCCAGAGTCCGGGGAATATTTCCTCTATCTGCAAGGGCATGAGCCCTGCGAATATTGCGTTGCGGGCATACTGCGTGGCTGTGGGCAGAATGCTGAAGTAAAGCTCATCGTCTGTGGTAAACAGCCCCGCTATGTCGCGGCTGAACATTCGCCACTGGTCGTACCTAAGGTTGTCAAACACTATCATGAACACCTTTTTTCCCTCGTCTAAAAGCGGGAACACCCTTTTGCGGAACAGGTCGTTGCTCATCATGGGGCGTTTGTCGGGATTGCCTATCCACGACATATAGTTTTTTCTCACGAATTTGGCAAACGCAACATCGGCCTCCTCCTTCTGCATACGCAGCACCTCGTCCATCGCCCCTCCGGTGTCCTGCAGCTCAAGCTCCCAATACACAAGCTTGCGGTAAACCTCCATCCAGTCGTCGGGCGACATGGAGTCGCTTATCTGCGCACTAATCCTGCCAAACTCCTGCCGGTAGCCGGTGAGCGTAACCTCGTCAACAATCTCGCGCTTGTGTATGTTCTTTTTTAGCGCGAGCAATATTTGGTTCGGATTCACCGGCTTTATAAGGTAATCCGCAATCTTCTGCCCCACGGCCTGGTTCATTATGTCCTCCTCCTCGCTTTTCGTAACCATAACCACAGGAGTTGCGGGGAGTGCCTCCTTTATGCGCGTCAGCACCTCGAGCCCGCTAAGCCCCGGCATATTCTCGTCGAGCATAATAAGGTCATAACCGCCGCGCTCGCACATCTCCAGCGCGTCCACGCCGTTTGTCGCCGTGTCCACGCTGTAGCCCTTGTTTTCAAGAAAGATTATGTGGGCGCGCAGCAGGTCTATCTCATCGTCCACCCAAAGCAGTTTGCCGTTTTGCATTGACAGGTATATTTCCATGTGCGAATATAGCCATTTTTGGCGGGACACCGGTCTTTGCAACCGGGTTTATTTCCGCAATAGCCGGTGCCACGGCAGTGCGCCATTTTATGCAAACTGCATAACACGCAACACAGCAGCATTTTATACGCTTCTCCGTATATCCACATAAGTATTTGTACTTCAAATTGTTGTATGTGGCAAAAAAAGGTCTGATGTAGTTTTTCCTACGTCTGATGTTTTTTTTCCTACATAGGACATGGTTTTTTTTATATCTCATGTAGATTTTAAAACTTCATAAAGTGGCGCAACCACGGCTTTAATGTATGGTATAAGATGAGAAGCTGCAAATATCACGGCATGCTTTTCTCCAATTCCAGCAAAAAGCGTTTGGTCTCCAAGCCTCCGGCAAAACCTGTAAGCGAAAAGTCGGAGCCTATCACGCGGTGGCATGGCACCAATATACTTATTGCGTTTGCGCCCACCGCCTGCGCAACGGCCCTAACGCCTTTCGGGTTTCCAACCTGCCGCGCAATTTCCATATAGCTGCGCGTTTCGCCATACGGAATGCCGTACAGGGCGTTCCACACGCTGCGCTGAAACTCCGTTCCCGCAAAAAGCAGCGGAATATCGAACTCCTTGCGCATGCCTGCGAAATACTCGTCAAGCTCCTTTGCCGCACGTACCAAGACATCGGATTTTCTTTCGACATATTCCGCATTCAGAAAACGCATTATGCGGTTGTCGTTGCGCCCGCGGTGCTTTATGCTTTTCCAGTCGCAAAGGCACAGCCTCCCATAATTCTCTCCCAGCAGCAACTCGCCGCAGGGAGATTGATAACTGCAAATGTTTACCGTATGTGCGTTCATTTGTACTGAAAATGTTTTGTATTTGCAAATGTAAAGTTAGCTTGTTTCGCCTAAACGCCGGCACTGTGGCAACATTCTCTTCACAAAAATGCGCCGAAATACCTGTGTTACGGAATAAAATGCTAATTTTGATTTTGCAACGCCACCAACCGGCATGCACGCTTTCCCGCATGAACGATATACTTGCAATTATTTCAAACAACCTGCCTTTCGCCCCCAACGAGGAGCAGCGCCACCTTCTCGCCGTTCTTGCGCGGTTTGCGGAAACGCGGGTGAGCCGCGCCGCCCTCATAATGCGCGGGTATGCCGGCACAGGCAAAACTTCGCTCGTTAGCGCACTGGTAAAAAGTCTTAAACAAACAGGCACGGAACCGGTGTTGCTCGCCCCCACCGGGCGCGCCGCAAAGGTTTTCGCAAAATATTCGGGCGAAAAAGCCTATACCATACACAAGGTGATATACCGCCAAAAGACATTCGACGGAGAAGACACAAAATTCACCCTTAACTTCAATAAAAGAAAGAATGCCATATTTATTGTTGACGAGGCCTCGATGATTTCCAACGAAAGCGGCAACAGTCTGTTCGGCTCGGGATGCCTGCTCGACGACCTTGTGGAATACGTTTACAACGGCACGGGATGCAAACTGCTTATAGTTGGCGACACGGCCCAGCTCCCGCCCGTAGGCGAGCCGGAAAGCCCCGCACTATCGCTGGAACACATGTCAAACTATGGGCTGAAGGTTGCGGCGGTGGAGCTGCGCCAGGTTATGCGCCAGGGAAAGGACACCGGAGTGCTTACAAACGCCACAATGCTGCGCAACATGATATTGCAGGGCGAACCTTCGGATTTCCCGGTTATAAAACAACAAGGCTTTGACGATTTGCGCTATATGCCCGGCGGGGAATTTGTTGAAGAACTCGAAAGCTGCTACAGCGACGTGGGAAGCGATGAAACAATTGTTATAACACGCTCGAACAAACGCGCAAACGAATACAACATGGGCATAAGAGCGCGGCTATACGAACGCAACGAACGGATAACCGTGGGCGACCGCATAATGGTGGCGAAAAACAATTATTACTGGGCCGAGAAGGCCGCTGTTTCCAACAGTTCGAGAGAGGCCGCCGAAGTGGACTTCATAGCCAACGGCGATATTGCCGAGGTTGAAAGCCTATCGAACTTTCACGAATTCGGAGGCTTCAGCTTTGCCAACGCCACGCTGCGTTTTCCCGACTACAACGGTATGGAACTCGACACATGCCTGCTGCTCGACACCCTTACAAGCGAATCGCCGGCACTTACGCGCGAAGAGTCTGTGAGGCTATACAACGCCGTGCTCGAAAAATACGCAATCTATCGCACAAGGCGCACAAAGCTGAAACACCTGCGCGAAGACCCCCACTACAACGCCATGCAAATAAAATACGCCTACGCCGTAACCTGCCACAAGGCGCAAGGCGGACAATGGAGTCGGGTGTTCCTCGACCAGGGGTTCACACCGCCCGACATGCTCTCGACAAACTACTTGCGATGGCTCTACACAGCTTTCACCCGAACCACGGAAAAGCTATACCTCATAAACTGGCCGCAAAATCAGCGGGCAGAAAAGGACGATTGGGACTTTTAGCCCCCGGCAAATGCTTTTTAAGACACAAAAACGGCGGCGTATGGTTTATTTTGGCTAAGTTTGTATCCGAAATCAAGAATATAGCAAAACAAAATGATACAGCCAATGCTAATAGGCGGTCTGGGAACGCCCGAAATACTTATTATCGCCCTTGTAGTGCTGCTGCTTTTCGGCGGCAGAAAGATACCCGAACTCATGAAAGGTGTGGGCAAGGGAATACGCAGCTTCAAGAAAGGCATGAACGAGGACGACGATAACACCAACGGAAAAATAACCTCAGACAGCAACAAAAAAGACGGCGAAGAAGTAAAGTAAACCGCAACTTTTTTCAAATTCCAAACACACACATATTCAGAACGGGCATAGAGTTCGTTCGTGTGTCGTTTTACTGGCATACGAAACGAAGCGTCAGAATACGGAGCATTTCACCCCAAGCGAAATGTTAACAATATCCCATAAGGATATGTGCCTGTTTGTGGAAAACGAAACTATGTCAAGGTCGCACGTATTGAAGCCGTAATAAAAAATCACATCACGGAAACTATTTCGCAAAGAACCCGGGATTTTCAGCCTCGCGCGCTGCCCCATTGAAAGTCCTACACGCACCCCGGGCGAGAAACCATAGTACTTTCTCGGATATCGAGATGGCGCACCCGCCCAAAACTCGCGTCCCGTAATGGCTCCCACATACACCGCCACAGCCAAAGGCTGGCAGCTTATGCCACCACACACCTTGATATCAAAAGGAACATAAGTTTCGCGGGCTGTAATAGTGAATTTTCCCCTGCCGCCGGAATAAGGAGGCACATAGCCGAGCATAAAATCAGTTTCCCAAGAATGTTTTTTTCCATACATCCATCCCAAGCCCGCCGACAAAAGTCCCGTTCCCCCAGCATACTGCACAACAACACGCCTTGGCTTAACGGATTGCCAAAAAGACACGGATTTTTCAACACTTCTTTCATAACACACAGTCTTAGCGGTGTCTCCCGCAACAAAACCGGCACCCATACCTTTTTTTGGCAAAACCGCGCCAACAATTACAGAGACGAAAATCGCAAATGCCCGCGCATGTTTACTATAGTTCAACCACATTGCGCGAATATCCTCCCCTGTATATTTTGAAAACAAGATAGGTGCGTTTAGCAGCGTTGCCGCAACCGTAATAAACCGTACCATCGCCGAAAATGTCGTTGGCTGTAGTGTGATGGGTGTGTCCGTGAAGACAGAAAAGCAAACCGGGAAACTTTCTTATTTCGTTTTCAAAAAACCTGCTTATGTTGTTATCAAACTGTTCCGACCCCGGAGGAGCATGCATCGCCACCACCGTATTATATACGCCGTCCGGAAAGGAATCAGCCTCGTTTTTAATAAATGCGAAATCAGGCACCGCCGTTGTGTGGTCATACTCACGGCTGTTCGTATTTATGCACACAAATCTCACAAAGCCTGCGGTGAAGGCAAAGTTCTCCTCTCCGTAAATTTCCCTGTAAACCTTTTCTCCCGTACCAAGGCAATCATGATTCCCTATCAGGCAAACACAAGGCTTACTAAGCTGTTCAAGCACATCTCGCATCCACACAAATTCCTTTGTCTCGCCAAAGTCCGTGAGGTCGCCAAGATTTATGGTAAAGTCCACCTCATCGCGCAAATTTATACTCCTCACAAGTTTGCGCGTATCATCATAACTACGTTGCGTGTCGCTGATTACAGCAAAGCAAATCGTATCGCGACCGGCACACAGCTTTTCTATAATACCTATGTTCTTTCGATTCAAGTTCTTGTTGCCATAAACTCTGCCGTCGTAAGGATGGTATTCGAACTTGCTACAGCCAAACAATGCAACTAAAAGTAACGCACCGCAAACACACAGCCCCGATACTTTCATTTCAACAGCTTATACTATTTTGAAAGGCGCAAACCTATGTTCGACACTCCCGGTATTATTTCACGCCGCATTATGTGGTGCACAGAAAATTTCCCCGTCTGTCCTTTTTCAAGCACAACACTGCCCAGGCTGAAATCATACTGGTACATATTCGTTCCGCTCCCGCTCCTCACTCCGCTTTTGTCGGCAAACACACAATCTACAGTGTCGGTGAATACCGTATCGGGATTAGAAAGTTCGGCATCAACGGCAAGCCACAACTTTTGATAAGGATATTCGTTGGTGGTGCGCACCCCGATATCCAAATTATAAATGCCGCCCTCGCCTACCGTATCAAGCGGAAAAGCAAGCACATCACTTTGGTCCCAGCCTTCAACCGGAACATTGCAGTAAAAATGCATTATAGTGGAGCGTTTGCACGATGAAACCGCCATGCAAACGGCCAACAGCAACATTATTTCAAGACTAATCGTCCTCATTTTTCCTTACATCCTGTCCATTCCCTTGCTGTGTCCGGTTGTTTTTTTGCGGGCGGTTTTTGCGGCGTTTCTTTTTGCGCGATTTTGCTTTGTCAAAACGCGTGAGACTATCCTGTTCCGCCAAGTCGGCGGGTGCAGACATTACAGCAGCGTTTCCATCCTCGAGCTTGTCGGGTTTCTCTCCGCGGCGGTTCATGGCCAGTACTTCGAAAGCGCGTTTTGCCGTAATGGTAACAAGGTTTGAAGCCGTATTCTTGTCGGTTGTGTATGTTACAAGCCCCGCAAGCGGGTCGCTTTTTAACAGATGGAACGTTCCGGTTATGGTGTCGAGCGTTATGTCCCTGCCGGGTAGCTTCTTCATTGCTTCTATGTAAGTGGCAGCCTCATAGTTCATGCAGCACTTCAGCTTTGCACACTGCCCCGCGAGCTTCTGCGGGTTAAGCGATATATTCTGCACCCTTGCCGCGCCGGTTGACACCGAGGCAAAATTCTTCATCCATGTGGCACAGCAAAGCTCCCTGCCGCAAGGTCCTATGCCGCCTATGCGCCCCGCTTCCTGCCGCGCCCCAATTTGGCGCATCTCTATCCTTACGCGGAATTCCTCGGCGAACACTTTTATAAGCTGACGGAAATCCACCCTTTGGTCGGCTATGTAATAGAATATTGCCTTGTTGCCGTCGCCCTGATATTCCACATCGCCAATCTTCATTTGCAGCCCGAGTTCCTTTGCTATTTGGCGTGAGCGTATCATGGTTTCATGTTCAAGGGCTTTTGCCTCGCGGTATTTCTCCATGTCTATCTCGCGCACTTTACGATATATGCGCCTAACCTCTGTACCCGCCTTCAATCCTGCATTTTTCATCTGCAGCGGCACAAGCAGTCCGGTAAGCGTAACAGTACCTACGTCGTGCCCCGGCGATGCTTCCACCGCAACCATGTCGCCCTTTACCAACGGCAGTTTGTTGCTGTTGTGAAAATATGCCTTGCGCGTGTTCTTGAACTGAACCTCCACCAAATCGGTGGTATCGTTGTTTCCGGGCACATCGGCAAGATAGTCGTATGTATTGAGTTGCTTGTCCTGCGGTCCAACTCCGGCGGCACACAGTCCGCGAAGCTTTCCGCAGGGAAGGAAGTTTGATGATTCTGTATTTTCGTGCATTATATATAGTCGTAAATTGTTTCTATTTTCGTATCAGTATGATGATTTTCATTGCGAAGTCAAACAACACTATGCCCGCGTTGGCATTCTGCCCTATGTCCCTGCAAGCCCTTTCAAGCTCGTCCATTATTCCTATAACGTTGCGCTCGTTTATGAAGCGGGCAAAGCGCGTGGCGAAATTTCCTTCCGCATCGCTCATGTAATTAAGCTGAGGAATGCGGAAATTGTACATAAAGTTCTCTCTCACCAGCCTTAAAGAGTATGCCAAAAAACTTTTCTGCCGCTCCCTGCCCCAGCCTGCAATCTCTGTGCTCCATTCCAAAAGCCCCTTTACATCGCGTGAATAAGCCTTGCGCATAAGCAAAACGAACTCATCGAAAAACAGCTGCTCGTTGTTGTCAGCCTTCAACACGGAAAGGGCTTCGGCATAGCTGCCGCGTGCGTGCCTTGCAATTCTCTCGGCCTCCTGTCCGTCAACTCCGTGAAGTTTCACCAAGGCATCCCTCATGTCGGAATCGCTTATCGGGGGAACTTCAAAACGCTGCATACGGCTGACGACTGTCGGCAGGAGCATTTCCGGCGCGTCGCTCACAAGCAGGAACACCGTGCCTTGGGGAGGTTCTTCAAACATCTTCAGCATCTTGTTGGACATGACGTCGTTCATGCGCTCGGGCAGCCAGATAATCACCACCTTTCTGCCGCCCTCGCTCGAATGCAGCATCAACGCCTGCTGTATGGCATCGCTCTCCTTGGAATAGATTAAGGGCTGCTGGTTTTCTGCGCCCATTTCTTCCAACCACGTGTCAAGCGTGAAATACGGCGTTTCCTCTATCATGCCCTTCCACAGTTTGAAAAGACTGCTGCAACTTTTCCTGTTCACCGTGGGAAATATGAAGTGAAGGTCGGGATGCTCGAGAATACGCGTCTTTGCGCACGCGGGACAAACGCCGCAAACATCATGGTCTGACGGATTTTCGCAAAGCAGATATGAGGCGTAAGCTAGGGCAATGGCGAATTTTCCGCTCCCTTCCGCGCCGCAAAACAGCTGCGCGTGGGCCACACGGTTTTCTTTCACCTGCATCAAAAGCCTTCTGCATGTGTCGCGCTGCCCCACCACTTCACTGAACCTCATAGTCTCGCGCTTTTTTCAATATATTTTTTCGGCTATGCGGCGTATGCTGTCAACCGCGCCCATCGTGTAAAAGTGTATGCTCGGCACGCCGTGGGCCATTAGCTCCTTGCATTGCGCCACGCCCCACTCCACGCCAAGTTCCCTCATGTCGTCATCGGTTTTGCATTTGGTCGCCTCTTTCACGAGCTCTTCGGGAAGGTCGCAACGAAACGTCTTGGGTATTACGGTTAGCTGCGACAGCTTGGTCAAAGGCTTTATGCCCGGAATTATCGGCACTTTTATTCCCGCCTTGCGCGCCTCGTCAACAAAATCGAAATATTTGGAATTGTCGAAAAACATTTGGGTTACGCCATAATCCGCCCCAAGCTCTATCTTGCGCTTGAAGTATTCCATGTCGCTCTTCATGTTCGACGCCTCCTCGTGCTTCTCCGGATAGCACGCCACTCCGTATGTGAACTTCTCGCCTATAAATTCGATTTTCTCCCCATTCAGAAACTTTCCCGCGTTATAGTTGTTAACCTGCTGCTCAAGCTCGGTGGTGTGCGCATACCCGCCCTCCGTGGGACGGAAACGCTTTTCTTCCTTGGCCTTGTCGCCACGCAGAAGCAAAAGGTTGGTTATCCCCAAAAACTGCAGGTCTATAAGCACATACTCAGTCTCCTCTTTCGTAAACCCGCTGCACAAAATATGCGGCACAACGGGAATGCCGTATTTGTTCTGTATAGCCGCAGCCACCGCTACCGTGCCGGGACGGCGGCGCAAACGTTCGGCCCGGTAAAGACCGTTTCCCGCGTCGCGAAAATACACTTCGCTGTGATGTGTGGTTATGTTTATATATTTCGGGGCGAACTCCCGCAACGTCTCTATCGTCCTGTTTATGGTGTCGAGCCCCTTACCTTTCAAGGGGGGCAGCACCTCGAACGAAAAAGCCGTGGAGGCGTTGTTTTTTAACAGGTCGCTTACGTTCATACGTCTTTATATGTTCCGCACATTGCTCACCGCGTTGCCCATGGGCAGCACCTTGCGCAACGCGCTTACTGTTCCTAATTTAATATTCCCACAAAAGTACGATTTTTTCGGCAATCACTTTCCTCAAAAATGGGTATTTTGCGGGCGGCGGCGCATATTTCAGCCCCCGCATAGAGCCTATGTGTTTTGGAAAAAGTATTTTCGTATTTTGAAACTTAAACCAAACAACGCTATACAATGGAAAAAATCAGAGCAGCCGTAGTGGGATACGGAAACATAGGGCATTATGTTTTGGAGGCCCTCGAAGCCGCGCCCGACTTTGAGATTGCCGGCGTGGTGCGCCGCAACATAGGGGAGAACAAGCCCGCAAGCCTCGCTAACTGCAAGGTGGTTAAAGACATAAAGGAACTCGGCAAGGTGGATGTGGCAATCCTCGCCACGCCCTCGCGCAAGGTGGAGGAGAACGCGAGGAAATACCTTACGATGGGCATACGCACGGTTGACAGCTTCGACATACACACGCAGGTGCCGGCACTGCGCCGCACACTCGATGAAGTGGCGAAAGCCAACAACTCCGTCAGCATAATTTCGGCAGGTTGGGATCCGGGCACCGACAGCATGGTGCGCGCCATGTTGCAGGCTGTTGCCCCCAAAGGCCTGACCTACACCAATTTCGGCCCGGGAATGAGCATGGGGCATACCGTTGCCGTGAAAGCCATAGACGGTGTGAAAGACGCCCTATCGATGACAATTCCCATAGGCACCGGACTGCACCGCCGCATGGTGTACGTGGAGCTGGAAAAGGGCGCGGATTTCAAAACCGTTGAAAACGCCATAAAAACCGACCCGTATTTCGCCAACGACGAAACCCATGTGCAGCAGGTGGCGTGCGTGGACTATGTTATCGACATGGGGCACGGCGTGAACCTCACCCGCAAGGGAGTGAGCGGAAAAACGCAAAACCAGCTGTTCGAGTTCAATATGCGCATAAACAACCCCGCACTCACGGGGCAGATACTCGTATGCACCGCACGAGCCGCGATGCGCCGGCAGCCGGGATGCTACACGCTCATAGAAGTACCGGTAATCGACCTCCTGTATGGGGAGCGCGAAGACTTGGTGGCGCATCTTGTATGACAAACGCGCCCGATTGAAAGAAGAAAGCCGCAACCAGGGCAGACTTGCCCAAGTTGCGGCTTTGTTTATATTATTGCCTTATGTTTTGCAAAGCTACAGGAAATCCACAACACATTGATTTGCAAAAGATTGCCCTCTTTGAGAGATATTCCATAAGTCGTTGTTTTCCAACGATTTGAAAAGGATGAAAAAAGGTCTGACGTAGTTTGGATTATATCAGACATAATTTTTCCCACATAGGACATAGTTTTTCCAATGTCCCATGCAGTTTTCGCGGTGTTTGCGAAAAGCGGCATATTGTTGACAGGCTATTCACTTTTCTTGTATTCCTTCTCTTTCTTCTTATACTTATCCGCTATATCCATCCATCTGGGTATATTTAATTCAACACCATAGAAATCTTTATAACTCTTTATAAGGTCTTTTTTCCAAGTAGCACCCTTAGAATGAGTGTCGGGATAAGTGTAGATAACTTCCTCTAAAGCAGACAAGAAGTCTTCCAAACTTTCAAAAGTCGGGTAGTCTGTCTTTTCAGAATACCAAACAGAAGGTCTTATATTAAAGATTATTCCTTTCTTGTCTTGCACTTTGACACTCCATTTTTCAGAAGGGCCGCTAATCTCCCAAATCTTCTTTAACCAGCAGTTTTCTATTATTACCTTGCCGCCATCCATCTTATACTTTATTAGCATATATGATGATTGTAACTTATAGGGCTTCTGCAGGATAAGGTTAATGAAACTGTTATAGGCTGCTATATCAAAGTTAGGACTGCCAGTGAAGGACTTAATTTCAAGCCAATCTTTGTTTTCGTCTTCCAGATTTAGCCAGAAGTCCGGGCTGGATTGTCCTTCATTGTGCTTGTGCGGTACACCGTTTTCCGTCATCCACTTATCCAGCCATTCTTCTAATATATTACCTACTACATTATTCTGGCTTACTACTATTGCTATATCCTTTAATGTGAAGGTAATTTCACCAGTGGAACCCTTAAAGCCAAAGCCCACCATCAGTTTATTATAGATTTCTTGTGCCTTATCCATATATTGCAGTTAAAAGACGCTTACAAACAGCTTCTATTACCGGAACTACTACTGTATTACCAAGCAAATCAAAACCTTCTTTCTCTCTGACATCAAACAGGTAGTCTTCCGGATAGCCAAACATTCTTAACCCTTCTCTTAATGTCAGCCTCCTTACACCGTTTCCGTCCGGCACTACTAATTTGACCATATCCATAGCCACTAAAGTAGGCGCTATCCGAGCCGGGTCCAGAACCTTGTTTATCTCAAAGCTAAGTTTGCCTGTAACTATATTATACCCTTTAGGCAATGTTTCATCCTGTTCTCTATGTGAGGATGCCACACCAGCTTCATTCACCGTTACAATTTTCTTCTTTGGATGCTCATAGACCAAATAGCCCTTAATTACCAAACCATCCAGCAAACTGTCTAATTCTTTATCTGAACAGAAAGTAGCTATCATATCCCTGGTAAGGGGCATGCCATCCATCCAATCTATTTTATATTCTTCCGCCCACTTCTTTTTCCTTCTTTCTGTAAGAATGAGGTTAAGCAGTTTCTTTTCCTTCTGTGTCGTTTCCCCTTTGATACCCAAATCCCAACTATGGATATTGTTAGCGCCTCCTCTCTTGTCCTTTATAGATTTGCCGTACAAGTCAGCTATAGGATATTTAGAAAGAAGTAATTTTGTAAGTTTTGTGTCTAAAGTGGGTTTGCCAACCTCCAGAATATCTCCCAAAGTCTTTTCCTCTATCGGAAACCCGTCTAAGTTTGGCGCTTCAGTAAAAGTTCCAACTATGTAAATGCGCTTTCTTTCTTGTGGGACACCAAAGTTTTTAGAGTTCAAAACCCTATAACTAACCCTATACCCTAGTGCATCTAAATGCTCCAAGATAGTTTTAAGTGTTTTCCCTTTATCGTGGTTTGCCAGCCCTTCTACATTTTCAAGAATGAAACCCTTTGGTTTTTTTTCTTTAAGAATACGCTCTACATCAAAGAACAATGTTCCTCTGGTATCTGCAAAACCTTCCCGCTTACCGGCAGCAGAAAAGGCTTGACACGGAAAACCGGCACATAATATGTCAAAGTTAGGTATGTTCTTTTCGTCCACCTTAGTAATATCTCCGAATATTTCCTCTCCAGGATGATTCTGTTTTAGTACGGATATTGCATAAGGCTTTATTTCCGAAGTAAAAACGCACTGCGGGGTATCACCATTAGCTATAATGGCCCGCTCCAATCCTTTTCGGATTCCTCCTATTCCAGCAAACAAATCTATGAATCTAATCATTGTAGCGTTATATGGGCAACAACTCCATTAAAGGTTTTCGATACAAAACTACACAAATAAAGCAAAAATCCAGCTTTCCGGAAAGGATTTTATGGTTATTTATAATTATAGGGCTTCATTGTGTATTCCACCTTCCTCCTCCACAAATGCCGGTATCTCTATACACGGGATGAACCGCAGAACAGACTCCGCGTTTTTGCCTTTTGGATGTATTACGACGCAAGCCCACCTGTTTTTCACAAGACGCTGATTTGCAGCACTTTGTCCTCTTCCAACAGTTCCTTGTATGTTTTTGTTTTTCAATATGTTGCAATCGGGCAAAAAAGGTCCGATGTAGTTTGAATTATGTCTGATGTAATTTTTTCTATGTCCTATGTAGTTTTTCCTACATACGATGTAGTTTTGGCGGTATTGGTTTTGCGGAAATTGTAGGGGCGTATGGCATACGCCCTGTACGCAACCGTATGAGCCACGCCGCAAACACCGCATATCATTGCTGCATCTTCACAAAATCGGCGCAATCAGGGCGTATGCAATACGCCCCTACGGCGGCACAAATCATTGACTAATCACACTTTATTTATTCGCCGTTACCACTTTTCACTTGAACTTCGCCAAAACCAAAGGCACGCCCAACGTAAACTCCGTGAAATCGGCCTTGAACTTGTGGGCTTTCACGTTAAGCCCCACCTGCATTCCCGCAAGGCGCGGAAAGGCGTAGCGCACGCCTATGCGCTCGTAAAACGGAAACTCTTTTCTCACCTCATTGTCATCCCTGCCCAAATGGCGATATAGGTAACGCCCTATTTCCATTGATGCAGAAATGCGGCGGTAGAACACCTCGTGCTTCAGAGCTATTCCGTACGAAACGTTGTCGTGCTTCAAGTCCCAACCGTCAGCCTTGTCGACTTGCGCAACGCGGTTGGCGTAGGTTGCGCAAAACAGGTCGAAGCCCACACCCGTGGCCCACCGCCGGGCATAGCGGCACATAATATCCGCCTGAAAAGACCACGCGGCATACATGCGGAAACGCCCGGTGCGGTAACGAGGTTCTCCGGGCGGGGTGTAGTACTGCGTCTTCATCCAATCTTCGTTAAGGGTTTTCGCCCCTATACCGCCGGTGAAATTCATGTACAAATATTTCCGGAAATCCCTGTGCGAAACCTTTTTGTGCCGTGCAAGAGTTTCATGGTAAGGCTCGTAAACCACGCCAAGGAACGGTCCCAGCATATTAGCCCCTTTGTTAGGACGGTTGAGCGCACCGTTGCTGTGATGGAAGAACCTCAGCCCGCCGCGCACGCCCCATTTGCGGTCAAAGTGCCATGTGGCATAAAGCGAGGCGCTGAAGTAAACGAGCCACCTCGAACCTATAAGTTCGTTGTCGGCATTGTTATGCGGGTTGTATTTGGTGCGGCTGTAGCCAATGCCTATTCCGAGCGCGTAGCCGGCGTCCCATTTCGCTGAACGCGCCACCGGGCGCAAAAACTTGGAATAGAGCGTGAGAATGTTTCCCATGCGCGATGTGTAGTCCACAGCCTGCGCCAATCCCCATGCCGGGTCGGGCGAACGGCGCATGGTCACTCCGTGGTCGAAGTCGTATTGCAGCCCCACGGCAAACTGGGGGAAATTATAGTCCTCGGCATATCCGCAACTGTCTGAGGGCAACGGTGAATAAAGCACCTCGGCACTTACCGAAAATGCGTCCTTGCCCTTGAGCCACATACGCTCGTAGCGGTCGACGGCAAGGGCACGCGCCGGCATAAGCGAAATACTCGCGCCGAAATGTGGCACACTATCCTGCCCGCGAGCCTTTTCGCCCGCAAGGCATACGGCAAGCACCGCCGCACATAGCACAGCAAGCCTCATTCCACCTGTCTTTTTATCCATTCCACTATCAAATCCACGGCAAATTCCTGCTCCGCCGCCGAAAGCCGCCGCCCTTTCGGAATGCCATGCCATTTCTCAAAACAACCGCGGCAACAACAGGCCGTGGCGTGCTGCGCGATGAAAACGGGGTGCAGGCCGTGGCGCATCGGAGTCTGTTTGCCGTCATTGGGAATCACCGCCGGAGCAAGCCGCTTTGCCACAATCTCTGCGGCATGAAGCCTTATAAGCGCAAAGCCTTTGCTGCGAACGTAATCTTTCTCTCCGCCGTTAAGCGCAAAGCTACTGCGAAAACGCGACCTTGCAAGTCTTTCAAGGGCGTTGCCCACACTTTCAAACTCACGCACACAATCGTTTTCCTTCGCTTCGGTTTCCCAAAACGTGGAGAACAAATCACCACAATATTCCCCTTCGTTTTTTTTCATTGCACTACCTAAAAACACAACAGCCCCACTTTGCCACACCCATAGGCGGACAAGCGAGACTGTTTTCTGTTTACACCCACAAAAGGCCTTGCTGTTTTATCTTACAGCGAAGAAATATCCGCCCTGAGTTGCAAGACGCGCCTTGTAAACGCCCTCGTCGTTGAGCGCAAAGTCCATCACATTGCCCTTTACCTTGGCTTTTATGCTGCCGTCGCCGTTGAAACGGAACAACTCCTTGCTCTCGCCGTCCTTAACCTGCATCCACGAATCGTCTTTTTCGTTGTGGATAAGCTCGGTTACCTCACCATCGGGGGCAGTTATGCGGTAGCCGTCTTTTAGGTACGTAACGGCATAATACTTGCCATCCTTGCCCATAATGCTCTCGGTATGCCCGGTTTTGTAAGCCACAGGATTGCTGCCGCTCCAAAACTCGATTGTATTCAGTACCAGCGCGTCAGCCACGGCGCACACAGCGTAGGCGGGAGATATGAGAATGAAGATTATCTCGTTGAGAAACTTTATGTCTGTTGCATCTTTGTTCCACCGTGCTAGCTTGTTGAACAGGCTGAAACTGCCCACGCACGAAGATGTTATCACGCTTGCCGCCATAAACAGCGCGGCCACTTTAAGATGTCTGATTTTCATGAAGCTATTTCTTTTTACAGTTAATGTGTATTTATTTCCGGTGTAAAAATAAGAAAATGCCGGCACGCACACGCACTGCCATTCGTTTTTAACACAAAATAAAATTGAGCTACATCCCCGATCACATGCACATCGGCAAACCACGAAAAAAAACGCACAACTCAATTTGCACAACAACCGCCAATTGCCGGCATAATCAAAAAGCAAATCCCGCGCACATCGAAAACATGCCGGGATTTTACTTTGTACACCTGATAGGACTCGAACCTACACATCGCAAGACACCAGATCCTAAGTCTGGCGCGTCTACCAATTCCGCCACAGGTGCGTTGCGTTTGGAGTTGCAAAGTTAGCAATATGGCGGCAAATAACAAAGTCAAGCGGAGGTTATTTGCTATTTAAAGTTTTTATTGCGGTTTCAATTATCGTGTCCGTTCCGCGTTGGTAGTCTTCTGTTGTAATGTTCACCTTTACGTCCGGCTCTATCCCTTCTTCGTTTGCGCGCATTTTCGCGTCATACATGGGGCATGCCGAGAACCTCACGCCCCATCCGTTGGGCAGTTCTGAACTGAACGGCATCCCCGCCCCGCCGCCCGTCTTGTCGCCAACGGTTTTCACGTGGGCAAGTTCCTTCATGAACATCACGAACGTGTTGGCCGCGCTGTATGTTTGGCGGTTGGTGAGTATGACTACCGGCTTAAGCCACCGTATTCCCGCTGCGGGACTTAGGTAAACGGCTTTGGGCGAAGAGAAGTCATTGTGCCCTTTTCCGTTTTTGTGGCGGATATACCCCACAAGGGTCTTGGCGTTCACAAAGTGCGAGGCGAGTTTCTCGGCAGACGTTATCATGCCTCCGCCATTGTTCCTCACGTCTATGATCAAAGTTTTGCACAGTGCAAAGTGGCGCAGTATTTCGCTAACGTTGCCGCCGCCTATTGCGTTCTCGAACGTAGCAACCCTCATGTAGCCGATATCCTTGCCTAACTTGCGATATTTTATTCCTGCGGCAATGCGGTAGTCTGTACCCATGTATATGCGCAGTATGGAGTCGCTGAAATTTGTTGGGTAGTCCTCAAACCATTTCCAGTAGCGTGCCATGTCGTGCGAGGCGGTGAGGTTCACGTGTCCGTCGCGAAGCTCGGCGAGCATTTGCGCGCAAAGTCTGAAAAGCTGCTCGCTCGTCATGTTTGGCTTAACCTGTGGCTTGTAGCGCGAATAAACCTCGCTCCAATCAACGCCATACTGCTCCTTTTTCTCATTGAAGAAGCAATAGCGGCTGTCGAGAATTTTCCACAGAAAGTCGAAGTTACCGCCGGGCGTATCGGGCGGCGTGTCTTCGGTTATGCAGGAGGCGAGTGCTATGCAGAGCGTTGCCAGATATATTGCAAGGCGTTTCATGTTGCTACAATATGTATTTGTGCGAGTCGCCGTCTTTTTGTTTCACAAGGCGAAAGTGTTTCACATAGCCTATCATGAACACATTGCTCCATGCGTGGCTTTTCAGATGGTTCACGTGGCTCTGGCGTATGTCGCAACGCCATCCTATACGCAATATGCCCGCCCCGATAGGGGCATCGAGCGTGAGCAGGTTGCGAAACGTTGGCGCGTTTCCCAACCATGTGCCACAGATGTTGTGGTCGTAGTGTCCGAGCGAGAACATTTCATAGTACGACTGCCCATAGGCGGGAGAGAACATAAGTCCCAGCAGCGGCGTGTCGAACTGGTAGCGTGCCGAAAACGTGCGTCTTAGGAGCCTGAACCTATATATCGCCATTGCCGAGGCGGCTATGTCGGCAGACAGTTTTGCCTGGGCGGGGTTGTTGCCGTTGCGTGTGTTGTAAACCGCGCCAATGCTTGCACCGGTCTGCACGCCGGCAAGAACGCGCAGGTTTTGCAACGGTTTCCAATTATAATGCCACGCTATACGCCAGTCGAAATCGCCGGCAAGGTAATTGGTGTCGTGGCCCGGACTGTGCGAAACACTGAAGTTCCCCTCGAAAAATTGCTGGGTGCTGACCCTGCCGTTCATTTTTTTCGTCAAGCGCATGGACTCGTGGAGAAAGCGCAGCTCCGTTCCCGTGTATTCAAAAGGCGAAAGGTATGTCTCGAGCCTGTTTACGCCGCCAATGCCAATCATGTTCGAGCGCATGGTATAGCGGTTTGCATCGCTTTGCGCAACGGCGTTCGGCGCAACATGCAAACTTGCGAATGCGGCACACAGGGCAAATAATATGCTTTTTGCTTTCAACGGCATAGATGCCTACAAAGTTAAGAAAAAACGCGCATCCGCATATATTTTGCACAAAATAAGTGTTATATAAAAAATCTCTTGATTTACAACTCCTTATTCAAATAATAAAAGTTTTTGCCGGCTTCTGTTTTTCTGTGGGTTATAAAGCAGAGAAAAAAGGTCTGATGTAGTTTTTCCTATGTCTGATGTAATTTTTTCTACATAGGACATTGTTTTTCTTATATCCCATGTGGTTTTTATGGCATTTGTCGGAATTACCTTTTACCGATTATTTGTATTTTCGCGTATTGATATGAAACGGATTGTATTTTTCATTTTCGCGCTTGCAATATTCATTGCGGCAAACGCGCAGGAATACGGATACAGGCGAATACCTGTGGCAGCCGACGGGAACACCGCCACGGCCGAAGACACGGGGAGTGTTGCAACCCTTATGCCGCGCCTTTGGATGCCCGAGCCTTTTTACATGAGTCCCTGGCAACTGCACGAGGGTTTCAACGCGCAACTTGGCATGAGTGTCAGTGTAGGCTTAGGCAAACATTCTCCACGCGGCGTGGGCTTTGGCAGCAACGCCGCCTTTGTTTACGCCATGCCGTTTGGCGAGAAACTTGCCTTTGCCGGAGGAGTGAAAATGCAAACGCTCGATTGGGGCGGATGGAAAATGCGCAACGCCTCGGCTTTTGGTGTGGCAGCCTATAAGCTTAACGAACGCATGAACATTTACGCTTTTGGCGAGAAAAGTCTCGTGCCCTACAAACAGAGATTTCACAATTGCCCGGACTTTGGCGAAGACCGCTGGGGCGGAGCCGTGGACTTCAAGCTTGGCAACCATGTGTTTGTGCAATTCGGCGTTTCGCAAAGCAGAATGAACTATTAGCCGGCAGCAAGCCATGGCAAAATCCACGGACTTTCTGATGAATAACCGCCGTATGCTCGAGACGGAATACAAATACGAGCAAGAGACCTTTAGGCGCGAGACAACCGTTATGCCTTTAGGCAGAAAGATTAAGCGCGGAATTTGCTGGTTTCCGCTAAGGGTGGGACGCAGTTACTACAATTCGCTAAACCAGCTTTCGATAGAGATTTTCCGCACCGCCGACACCGACATCGACCACAATTTCGAGTACGGCAAACCCGTGTGCTTTTTCACGCTCGATGCAAACGAAACCCCGCATTTCATGAAATTCACCGCCACGGTAAGCTATGCCGAGGGCGACCGCATGGTGGTTGTTGTGTCGGCAACGGACGCTGTTATTGCCATAGAGAACGCCGAACGGCTTGGTGTGCAGCTTTTTTTCGACGAAACAACATACCGTCTCATGTTCCGTGCGCTCGACAACGCCATCGCCGCAAAAGACAACCGCCTTGCCGAACTGCGCGAGATATTCCACGGAACACAGAAGCCGGCAAAATCAACCCCATTCCCAACACCAATACCGTGGCTCAACCCTTCGCAACGCCAAGCCGTGAACGAGGTGTTGAGAGCAAAGGATGTGGCAGTGGTGCACGGACCTCCGGGAACGGGAAAAACCACAACGCTTGTAGAAGCTGTATATGAAATTCTGCGCCGTGAGAGCCAGGTTATGGTGTGCGCACAAAGCAACATGGCGGTTGACTGGATTAGCGAGAAACTTTCAGACAGGGGCGTTAACGTGTTGCGCATAGGAAATCCCACGCGGGTGAACGACAAAATGCTTTCGTTCACCTATGAGCGGCGCTTCGAGGCCCATCCCTGCTATCCGCAGCTTTGGGCAGTGAGGCGGGCAATAAGGCAGCTCTATTCGCAGAAGGGCGATGCCGAGCGAAGGCATCAAAAAATTTCACGTTTGCGCGACAAGGCAACAGAACTTGAACTTTCCATTCATTCCTCGCTCATGAACACGGCAAGGGTTGTTGCGTGCACGCTGGCAGGGGCGGCAAACCGCGTGCTCGACGGCATGAAGTTTCACACTCTTGTTGTTGACGAGGCGGCACAGGCTTTGGAAGCGGCGGTGTGGATTCCGCTGCAAAAATGCCACCGCCTTATCCTCGCCGGCGACCACCGCCAACTGCCGCCTACCGTTAAAAGCGCCGCGGCTGCAAAGGGAGGACTTGGCAAAACACTCATGGAAATCCTTGCAGAGGAGAAGCCGGAGTGTGTGTCGCTTCTCAATGTGCAGTATCGCATGAACGAAGCCATAGCCCGCTTTTCGAGTGAAATGTTTTACGGCGGACAGCTTGAAAGCGCGCCCGAGGTGAAAACGCGCGGCATTCTCGACTTCGACACACCGGTAAGTTGGATCGACTCTTCGGCGGTTGACAGCAAGGAAGAGTTCGTTGGCGACACCTATGGCAGGATAAATCGCGCCGAAGCCGTGTTAACGCTCAACACACTGAAGAAATACATAGCCGACATAGGAAAGGAAAGGCTGCTCGACGAAAATATAGACATGGGAGTTATATCTCCCTACAAAGCGCAAGTGCAGCTGCTGCGACGTATGTTCGGACGCGACGCATTTCTTCGCCCGTTCAAAAGCAGGATAACGGTGAACACCGTAGACGGTTTTCAGGGACAGGAGCGCGACATAATTGTAATAAGTCTTGTAAGGGCAAACGAAGACGGAAACATAGGTTTCCTTTCCGACATTCGCAGAATGAACGTGGCAATAACACGGGCGAGAATGAAACTTTTTATTCTCGGAAACGCCGAAACCCTAAGGAAACATCCGTTCTACCACAAGCTTTACGAATATGTGTACAAGTTAGGGACAAGCAGCCTGTAAAATTCGGCCATGATTGCGCAACTTTGCCATATTGCCGCCATTTTATTTTGTTCGTGCAATGCGGTTCGTGCGGCGACGTAAAGGGCGTATGGCATACGCTCCTACAAATGGTGCAAAACCAATATCGCTAAAACTATATTTGATGTAAGAAAAACTACATAGGACATAGAAAAAATTATATCGGACATAATTCAAACTACATCAAACCTTTTTTCTCCGTTCTCAAGCTGCGTAAAAACAACTTGTTACAACAGGCGCTCTTTACACGGTTGTTTTTCCGGTAACCGGCATCTTACACAATAACATGGTTTAACCGAACTTTTAGGAAAGCATAAAAGCCTGCACCTTTCAATGCAAAAGGCGCAGGCTTTTATTTTGGAATTACTTTTGAAAGCTAAAGAATCGACTTAATGCGCAGCATGGCTTCTTTCGCATCGTCGTGGCTTCCGAAGGCCGTGAGGCGTATGAAGCCCTCACCGCTCGGTCCGAAACCCACGCCGGGGGTTGTAACCAATGCCGCATTGTTGAGCAATTTGTCGAAAAACGACCATGAAGTTTCCCCATGCGGTATTTTCACCCAAAGGTATGGCGAGCAAACGCCACCGTAAACAGTGAACCCGATGGCTTCGAGCGACTGTTTCATATGCGAGGCGTTTTTATGATAGTAGTTTATGTTATTCTCTATTTCCGCCCTGCCCTGTGGTGTGTATATTGCCTCAGCCCCACGCTGCGATATGTATGATGCGCCATTGAACTTCGTTGTCTGCCTGCGTCTCCACATTTGGTTCAGCACCGATTCTCCCGCGCCATCACCTTTTACCGTTATATCTTTTGGCACTACCGTATATCCGAGTCGCACACCCGTGAAACCGGCTGTCTTGGAGTAGCTGCGAAACTCTATGGCGCATTTTTTTGCACCCTCTATCTCGTAGATGGAATGCGGCGTGTCGTCGGTGATAAACGCTTCGTATGCCGCATCGAAAAGGATGAGCGAACCGTTTGCAAGGGCATAGTTCACCCACGCCGTAAGCTGCATTTTCGTAAGTGTGGTTCCGGTGGGATTGTTGGGGTAACAAAGGTAAATAAGGTCAAGTGTACGGTCGGGTATCTCGGGCGAAAAGCCGTTTGCCTCCGTACACGGAAGAGTTACGATATTCTCGTGCGAGCTACCTAAAAGCCTGCCGGCGTGTCCGCTCATCACATTGCTGTCCATGTAAACCGGATAAACGGGGTCGGTAAGCCCTATTACGTTGCCATTGCCAAAGAGATCTACTATGTTTCCCGTGTCGCTTTTTGCGCCGTCGCTAATGAAAATCTCGTCAGGCTCGATGTTCATGCCACGGCGTTTGTAGTCGAATTCCGAAATCTTGCTGCGCAGGAAGTCATATCCCTGCTCCGGGCCGTAGCCGTGGAAAGTGGCGGCGTTTGCCTCATCGTCCACCGCCTTGTGCATGGCTTTCACCACCTCGGGCACGAGGGGAAGCGTAACATCGCCTATGCCAAGACTTATCACTCGCTTCTCAGGATTGCTTTCCTTGTATTGCGCCACCCTGCGGGATATTTCCGCAAAAAGATAGTTTTGCGACAGTTGTTTGAAATTGTTGTTTGCCTTTATCATTTCTGTGTCGTGTTTTTGTTTCAGATTTCAATTTGTCCCTCATACACCGTTTCGGCAGGGCCTGTCATTATCACGTCTCCGTTTGCGGGCGAGTTTTCTATTTGCAGCTCTCCCCCATCGAGAACCAACGAAACCTTGCCGTCAACCAACCCGCATTCTTTGGCAGCGGCAAACGTTGCGCACGCTCCTGTTCCACACGCCATTGTTATGCCCGAGCCACGTTCCCAAACGCGCATTCTTATTTTTGACGGCGACAAAACTTGCGCAAATTCCACGTTTGTACGGTTTTCAAACCATGGATGATGCTCGAAGAGCGGTCCTATCGCGGCTACATTAAACTTGTCGGCGTTATCAACGAAAAACACGAGATGGGGGTTGCCCATTGATACTGCTGTGCCGTTCATCGTTATGTTGCCGGCGTTTATCGGGCGGTTCACAAAAGGCGTAGGGTCTCCGCCGAGCGCAAGGATTTCAGACTTGCCCATGTCAACGCTAACGCTGTTCACCTTGCCGTTTTCAACGTGCAGATTTAGTGTTTTTATTCCCGAAAGCGTTTCGAGCGTAACCTTGGTTTTGGCTGTAAGTCCTTTGTCGTAAACGTATTTTCCCACGCAACGGCTTCCGTTTCCACACATCATGGCCTCGCTTCCATCGGCGTTGAATATTCGCATGCGGAAATCAGCCTTTTCCGAGCGGCTTATAAGAATCAGCCCATCGCTCCCTATCCCGGTGTGAAAGCGGCTCCATTTTACGGCAAGCCTTTCGGGATACTCTATTGGAAACCTGTCGGTATCGACATATATATAATCGTTGCCGGCACCATGCATTTTTGTAAATTCAACTATTCTTCCCATGGCACATTCAAGCATTTATATGCACATCTTTCACCGCGCGTCCCGAAGGCTCGTTTTGGTTTTTGAACGATGCGTCCCATGCAAGCGCCTCTGCGGTGGAACAAGCCACGCTTGGCACACTCGGCACACTCTTGGCTGCGCTCTCGCTCGGGAAATGGCTCTCGAATATAGTGCGATAAAAGTACTCCTCCTTGTTGCGCGGCGGATTTATCGGGAAACGCTCTGCGGCGTGCGCCATCTCCTCATCGGAAACGGAATTTGAGGTAATTTCTCTAAGAGTGTCTATCCAGTTATATCCCACTCCGTCGCTGAACTGTTCCTTCTGCCTCCACGCCACCTGCTCGGGCAGCATGTCAGAAAACGCCTCGCGCAAAATCTTTTTCTCTATGGTGTTTCCGGGACACATCTTAGCCTCGGGATTAATGCGCATGGCAACATCGAGAAAGTCCTTATCGAGAAACGGCACACGCCCCTCCACGCCCCACGCTGCAAGGCTCTTGTTGGCGCGGAGACAATCGTAGAGATACAACTTTTCGAGCTTGCGCACGGTTTCTTCGTGGAAGGCTCTTGCATTCGGGGCTTTGTGGAAATACAGATAACCTCCGAACACCTCGTCTGCCCCTTCGCCGCTCAGAACCATCTTAATGCCCATGCTCTTTATTACCCTCGCCAAAAGATACATGGGCGTTGAGGCGCGCACTGTGGTAACATCATATGTCTCTATGTGGTAAATCACATCGGAAAGTGCATCGAGTCCCTCTTGCAGAGTGTAGTTTATCTCATGATGCACGGTGCCAATGTAGTCTGCCACAAGTTTTGCCTTGACAAGGTCGGGCGCGCCCTTGAGTCCTATCGCGAACGAGTGAAGCTGCGGCCACCATGCCTCAGACTTACCGCTTTCCTCTATTCGCCTCGAAGCATATTTTTTTGCCACCGCCGAAATCACGGAACTGTCAAGTCCTCCACTAAGAAGAACGCCGTATGGCACATCGCTCATCAGCTGCCGTCTCACCGCCGCCTCGAGCGAATTGCGCAATTCCAAAACCGATGCGCCGTTGTCCTTTACGTTGTCATAGTCGGTCCAATCTCTTTTGTACCATCTATGGAATTGCCCATCGCGGCTGTCGTAGTAATGTCCCGGAGGAAATGTTTTGTATTCATCACAAAAGCCCTCGAGGGCCTTAAGTTCGGAGCCGAAATAAACACGTCCCTCTTTGTCGCGCCCTATATATAATGGTATTATGCCTATATGGTCGCGCCCTATCATGAAACAGTTTTTTTCCTCGTCATAAAGCACAAAGGCGAAAATTCCGTTTATATCCTCGAGAAAGTTCATGCCTTTGTCGCGATATAGCGGCAGTATAACCTCACAGTCGGAACCTGTTTGGAAATCGTACTTACCCTTGTATTTCTCGCGTATTTCCTGATGGTTGTATATTTCGCCGTTCACCGCCAGAACCTGCTTGCCATCGGGGGCGAACAACGGCTGCTTGCCCGACTGCGGGTCAACTATCGACAATCGTTCATGGGCAAGTATGGCTGTCTTTCCGCAATATATGCCCGACCAGTCGGGCCCGCGATGGCGCAGGCGCGATGACATTTTCAAAACTTTTGAGCGAAGCGACTTGTCATGCCCCTCGCAATTCAGAATACCTGAAATTCCACACATAGCACTTTGTTTTTTGCTCACGCCGCCCACCGTTGCACTGGGGCGGTTTGTAACTTTATAACGCAAAAATACAAAGAAGAGATGCAAGTTTCCATGTTTTCGCTCAAAAAAATATGATTTTTCTTCGCCCAAACCTTTTTTGCTGCCTAAAGTTGCGTTTTAACGGCATAAAATGCGCTTTCGCATTTTTGGCATACCTTTTACCGGCGCACCTTAGTAATTGTCGCCAACCGGGAACGGATAACTAAAAATTCTATTGCTGTCAGCTAAAACTCTAAATAGCATACAACGCCTTTCCGCAATGCACATAAGCAGGCGTTGCGGATGATTTTTGAAAAAGAAAGCCCCCTTAGTCAAAAAAAGTCGGTTCAGGAGGCCTTTTCTTTGCAATACAGGCGTATGAACATGAATATACCGTTGAAACGGAGTTTTTAAGGGACGGCTGAGTGCTTGAAATTCTTGCAGTGGCGAGGTTTGCGGTAAGGTTTGTAAGTTAATGCTTTATACAACGTTATGGCGGCCGGAAAAAAGGTCTGATGTAGTTTTTTCTATGTCTGATGTAATTTTTCCTATGTCCTATGTGGTTTTTCCTACATCCCATGTGGTTTTATGGTGCCGGAGAGTGGACATGCGATTATGGTTTTGTGTTATTTGCAGGGGCACATGGCATTAATCTCTGCGGCGGCGCAATTTTTGGTTGGTTACGTGTTGCACGTTTATTAAAGCTCTGTGTACGGCTCAATGCGCTTTATATCCTGCGGCGTAAATATGCTGTCGGCCTCAAGTGCTTTTATGGAGGTTATGCGTCCCCACTCGCGGCGCAGCCTCATAATGTGGTTTGTTTGGCGTTTGTTGAAATACGGGTGGCGTATTATCTGTGCATATCCGGCCGTGTTCAGGTTTATACGCTTTGGCTTTGGCGTTTTAACACAAAACCATTTTGCGGCATCCGCGTCAAGCCCGAACACTTCCGCAACCTGTGTCGGTGAAACATATCCGCCGAGTAGCCTGCCGTAGCTTACAATGCGTCTTGCCAGCACGCTCCCCACTCCCGGCACACGCTTTAGTATGGCTGTGTCGCCGCAATTCAGGTCGACGGTTTCGCCGCTTTTAAGTTTGTTGCTTACGTATTTTCGTTCTTCAAAAGTCCTTGTCCGCTCTTTTTCGCTTTGCGGAATGCTGATATACGGAGCGAGCCTTGCGTAGTCGGCCTCTGTTATGGTGTATATTCGTTTTAAATCCTCTTTTTTGCGAAAGCGGCCGCCCGCCTTTCGGTAATTCACAATGGCCTTTGCCTGTACGGGGCGCAGACCGAGTGTGGTGAGGGTTGCGCTGTCGGCTGTGTTGGGGTTGAATTGCGAAAGTCGTGCGGCGGCAGTGTTTTGTACGTATTGATGGTACCGACTGTTTTTGCCACCCTGCCTTGAAACCTTGAAGTTGCGGTATTGCTCTAGTTGCTTTTCTGTTGGCTGCCGTATTGCGTCCGTGCTGCCGTTACGAAGAAATAGCACCACTGCCACGGCTGCAAGTGTCGATATTGCGACAAGGGCTATTGCCGCTCCTTCGAGCCGGCTTACTCGCAAACGCACCATTCCGCACGCTTAAAACAGGTTAAGTATTCCCAGGCCATCGAGGAACACAAGTCCTATTCCCGCAGGCACCACGTATCTGAGTGCGAAAACCAAAAGCCCGAGGCAGCGCAGTTTGAGCGCTCCGCCGTTTGACAACTCGTATTCAATTACCTTTTTGCCAACAATCCAACCTGTGAATATAGAGGTGAGGAAACCCGCCACAAGAAGCAGGATTTTTGCCGTTATAAAGTCGAAGAGGTCGAATATGCTCATCCCGGCAATTTTAAAGTCTGACAGTACGCCCATCGAAAGAGAGCACAGCACCCCAAGTGCAAGGCAGCCGCCGGTAACAAAGCACGCCGCCTTGCGACGGCTTATTTTGCGGGTTTCCGAGAGATATGCCGTTATCACTTCGTGCAGTGAGATTGTCGACGTGAGCGTTGCCACCACAAGCAGGGCATAGAACGCCAGCGAGCAGATGTATGCCATTACCGGCATGTTGCCCAAAGCGAGCTGAAACACGTTTGGCAGAGCAATGAACACGAGCGAAGGACCGGCATCGGGGCTCAGCCCGGCCACGCTGAACACAGCAGGAAATATCACAATGCCTGCCATTACGGCCACAAGCGTGTCAATAATGCTAACGGTAATTGCCGTTTGCGTAATGTTTGTCTTTGGCGAAAAATATGAGGCGTATGTGCACATGCAACCCATTCCAAGGCTCAGTGAATAGAAAGCCTGTGCCATTGCGGCCATTATCACTTCGGAATTTATCTTGGAAAAGTCGGGAGCAAACAGGAACTGCAGCCCTTTTGACGCTCCTGCCGTTGACAGGGAGCAGGCCATAAGCACTACAAGCAGCACAAACAAAATGGGCATAAGCAGCTTGGCCGACTTTTCTATGCCGCTCTTCACTCCTTTTACGATTACAAAATGCGTAACAAGCATGAAAATCAAAAGACACAGCAACGGCTGCCACGGGTTGCTTACGAATTTGGTAAAGTTTTCCGAGAATATTTCATCACTACCGCTTTGCCGCGCCATTACATTGAAGCGGTTTAGCAGCGACTGGAATGTGTAGAAAAGCGTCCACCCCGCAACCACCGAATAATACGACAGTATCAGGAACGGTGTTATAATTTCGATTTTGCCAATAAAGCCCCAATGTTTTTTGGGTGAAAGAATGGCGTATGCAGAACCGGTGTTGGCGTGGGAGTGCCGCCCTATAAGAAATTCGGCAAGGAGCAGCGGTATGCATATTACAAGCACGCACAATATATATACGATGAGAAAAGCGCCGCCCCCGTTGTTTCCCGCCTCGGTTGGGAAGCGCCAGATATTTCCCAGCCCTACGGCCGAACCTGCCGCAGCGAGTATAGCTCCAAAGCGGCTACCGAAATTGCTTCTTGCTTTCATTTTTTTGTTTTAGTCATATTATCGTGATTTGCTTGCAAAATTACAATTTCTCACGCTATAAATATTCACTTTTATATGTTTTAGACACCGAATACTGAAATACGACGGAATTTTGCCGTCAGAATTGATACTTTGTACATTGGGAGTTGCAAAAAAGCGATAAATTCATTATTTTCGCGGCGTAATAATATGAAAATAACGCAGTGATGAAATTCAAGGTCTTTCCTTTTACAACCGTCTTTGTTGTTGCTATTTTTGTACTATGCCTGGTTCATGTTCCCAAAACGCCATTGAGCAATGTGGGGTTTATTGACAAGTGGACTCACATGGTGCTATTTTTTGCGCTTGGAATTGTATTCTGGGCGGAATACTGCCGTTCGCATGCAAGATTGAAGCCACTCGCGCTTTTCGCCGTCAGTGTGCTGCTCCCGATGCTTATTGGCGGGCTTATAGAGGTTATGCAGGATAAGCTCACAACCTGCCGCAGTGGAGAGTGGATGGACTTTGCCGCCGATACGGTGGGAATTATAGCGGGTGCGCTGGTGGGGCGTTGCGCCATGGTGCCGTTGTTTGCGAAAATACGAAAAGCAAAACGATGATGCCGCGGTATTACGCATCTGCCATGTGCCGAACCTTGGAAAACCGCAAACCCCCGAAAAAGCCACATAGGATATTGAAAAAACCATGTCCTATGTAGAAAAAACCACATCAGACGTAGGAAAAACTACATCAGACCTTTTTTCGCTCCATGCAAATCATTGAAAAACAACAATATACACAAAAAACTCAAAAACTTTTAACTTGCTGTAAGCCAACGACATACAAAACGCAACAAAGTTTCTCGCATTTTCAAAAAAAAGAAAGCGTCAAAAAAAATGCTTCCTCGCAAAAATGCGGGAAAGCATTGCCATGATTGTTACAGGGCTTATTTTCTTCTTGCGGTTTTTTTTGTTGTCTTAGTTTTTTTCTTCGATGAGAAATGTATCGTCTTGATTGCCGAGGTACTTGCACGGTTTGTGGATATACCGGCAAATTCGGATAGCGGCCGGTAGTTTTTCATCACATCCGGCAGTTCCTTCTCAATGTCGGCAATGCGGCGTGCATCGCTCGGGTGGGTGCTTGCAATTTCCGGCACACTCGATGTTGACGAGGAGGCCATTTTTTTCCAAAATTCAACCGCCACTTCGGGGTTGTAGCCCGCAAGGCGCATAAACACAAGCCCTATCCTGTCGGCTTCGCTTTCATGTTTGCGCGAGAAAGGCAGAATAACACCGTAGTTTGCACCGAGACCATAAACCTGCCCCGCAATCTGCTGCACTGCCTCGCTTTTTCCCGAAAGAGCCTGTCCGAGAATTCCAGCGCCGTATTGCGCGAGAACCTGCTGGCTCATGCGTTCGTTGCTGTGCTTTGCCACGGCATGGGCCACCTCATGCCCGAGAACCACGGCCAGCTCGTCATCGCTTGATATGATTTTCATAAGCCCCTCATAAACCACTATTTTTCCACCCGGCATGCAAAAGGCGTTAAGTTCGTTGCTTTGCACAAGGTTGAACTCCCACGAAAAGTTCTTTATCTCGTTTTCGGCCCCATGACTTTTAAGATAGGCTTCGGTTGCGGCTGCTATGCGCCTGCCAACACGCTCCACCTGAGCCGTCTTTGCGGCGTTTACGCTTTTTTTTGCCGTCTTCATGTAGTTTTGGTATTCTGTCAGGCTTGAGCTAAGCACCTCGCTGTCGCTTACAATGTTGAGCTGTTTGCGCCCGGTAACCGGCACAGATGAGCAACTTCCGAGTAGCATTAGTGCCGATGCTGTTAAAAAGAGGAACTTCTTCATCTTCTTATGTCTTGTTTGTTAGGTTCCGTTTTTTCGTAATTTGCTTGCGTTGCAAAATTGCTAATATTTTTCGGAACAAGTATACGTTTGCCCGCAAAACTCAGAATTCTAACGTCAGGTCGGCGCCAAAACGGCACGGGGCGGCATGCTGCGCAAATCCGCGGTTCATTGTTTCAAAGTAGAACACGTTGTATTTCGAGCCGGTAATATTCTTGCCCCAAACATTCAGTTTTGCTCTTTTTGTTTCGGCTGTGATGTGCGCTCCCACAGCAGCGTAGAAGTTCTGCAGGGAGTTGTTGTCCTCGGTCCAGTATATCCTTCCTGCCCCGGTAATATCCGCACCAACAGACAGGGCACTTAGAAAATCTCCACCCGGTTCAAACCGATAGTTTGCCGCCGCGCTCATGTTGTGCATAGGCACAAAAGGCACGGTTTTACCTTTATAGTCGTTTTTGCCATCGTTGTATTTCCGAAATTCCGAATGGGTGAAACCGTAAGATGCCGAAACACCGAGTTTTCCGTCAATTGCCGATAATCGCAGTCCGAGTTCCGCACCGCAACACGAGCTTTTGCCCGCATTTGCCATTTGCCTTCCAAGCCCGTTGGCGGAGAAGCGGGATATTTGCTGGTTTCTCGTGGACATGTAGAATGCGGCAGCGTCAATCAGCAACGCGCGACCAAGCAAACTAAGGTGCGTGCCTATTTCGTAGTTTAGCGAATACTCCGGCTTGTATCGCAGTGTTTTTGCCCCTGGTGCGTTTATGTCGGGAATGCTTTTGTCAACTTTTTCCTTTATGCCTATGAACATTTCGCGCAAGGCATCGTTGCGGGCATTGTCAATAAGTTCCCGGAAAAGGTTGTCGCAATAATTTTTCACACCGCGCATCATGTCCCCCTGCATCTGGGTTTGCGCAAGTTCCGAACACATTTGTATGTTGTAGCCCCCCGAGCGGTATCCTTTCGAGAACGAGAAATATATGTTTCCCATACGTTTGCCAAGATCGTATTGCAGGGCGGCTTTTGGCAGTAGTTGTATGTAGTCGTCTTTTCTTGCGCCTTTAACCTCGGGGCATACGCTGAGGTTTGCCGGCCTACTCATGGAAGTGGAAAATGTGTAGTTAACGTCGGTGGACCTCATGTTGTAGTCAAGGCTTTGATGCTCCATGTCAAGTCTAAGTCCCAGCACAAGCGAAAGGTTCTTGACAAAAACATCCTTTATGGTGCTTTGGTGGAACACGGCATAGTTGCTCACGGGCGTTGTGTAGTGTCCGCCGAATGTCATGGAGGGAGATGTCAGGGCTATACTCATGTCAACGTTCATCGGCTTGTTGGTGTAGGGATTCTCGTACGACACGGATGGAATTGCTCTTGCAATATTGGAGTTGAGCATTGCCATACCGTCCTTATAGAAAGAGACGGGCGATTTTGTGCGTAGGTTTTGGTGCATAACGAAAAGCCCGCTCACACTCTGCCAACGGCTTGCGCCTGTGGTTTTGTATGTCAGCTCTTCGCTTATGGCATGGCTCAGTTGGCGTTGTGTCAGAGAGTAGATGTCGGCAGCCAAAAAGTCTTGGTCCATGAACATTCGGTCTTTCGTGAATTGCCATGATGTTATCGACGAAAGCGTACCTTGGGCAAATTTGTAATACGCTCCAAGCCCTGTGGTAATGGAGTTTCGACGATAACTGCCTTTGCGGTTTGCCGTTAACTTACCGATGTATTGCTGGTAAGCCTCGGCAGAATTCGAGGACTTGGCCTTGCCTGTGTAATAATATGGATACGCTCCTTGGTCGGTGTAGCCATAGTTAAGTTGCAGGTCGAGCGACAGGCGGCTCGTCGGCCGGTAAATCACGCGTGCCTTGGCTCCGGCCTCGTGTGAGCCATCGGCTTTACGTTTGGTGGAGTCGTTGCGAAAGAATCCGTTTTCGGCGGAATAATACCCCCCAACAGTAAAAGCAACCTTGTTGTTAAGTTTTTGGCGTGTTATTACCGATACGCGTCTTCCCGATGTCCTTCCGGTTGCACCCAAGCTAACTGTTGTGCCTTGTGTATGCATGGGGTTTGTGGTGAATGCGCGTATAAGCCCGCCCATTGTGTTTCGTCCGTATAGCGTGGCCTGAGGACCGTTGAGCACATCAATTCGGTCAATGTCGAGCATAAAAAAATCGAATGAGCTTTTGTCCATCACAGGCATATTGTCAACATACAGCCCCACGGCGGGAGTGTTTATTCGCGACCCTATGCCGCGTATGTAAATTGCGCTCGTCATGCGGCTGCCATAGTCGGGGATAAACAGGTTGCGGGCGTAGCTTGTGAGGTTTTTTATTGATTTCACCCCGAGCCTTTCCAAATTCTCGCGCGAAAAGAGTGAAACCGATGAAGGCTGCTCACGCAGTTTGGAATTCTCTTTGGGCGATGCCACAACCACCACCTCCTCTATGTCAATCACACGGGAAGTGTCGGCGGGTATGGGATGTGTGAAATGCGGCGCGGCGGTTGCACACAGCGCAATGCTGCTTGTCACCACGAAAAGTATTATGTTTTTGCCCATAAATATTCTGTTTTGAATTCCGGCTGCAAAATTATCGCGAATTTCCCTTGTCGGCAATCCTCATTTATTATGAAATAATACAGAGATGCATGCAGTATCGAACACTTTTCGAGTAGCGAAGAAGAAAATTAGAGAATTTCCTTTGGAAAATTTGTTTGTTTCAAAAAAACTCCCTACTTTTGCACTCGCAATTCGGAAATAAAACCGATAAACATCGCGGAGTGGAGCAGTTGGTAGCTCGCCAGGCTCATAACCTGGAGGTCGCTCGTTCGAGTCGGGTCTCCGCCACTACGTAATAGAGTTCTATTTTTATGGTGTGTTAGTTCAGTTGGTTAGAATACATGCCTGTCACGCATGGGGTCACGAGTTCGAGTCTCGTACACACCGCAAAACTCCACAGTTAACGCTGTGGAGTTTTTGTTTTCCCAAAATCAAGTTTGCCGTGCACCGTTGAAGCGTTGCGGTTTGCGTTGTGGTTTGTGCGATGATGTACAGGGCGTATGCAATAAGCCCCTGCAAAGGACGCAAAACAATAACTTCTAAAACCGCATGGGACATTGGAAAAACTATGTCCTATGTAGGAAAAATTATGTCTGATGTAATTCAAACTACATCAGACCTTTTTTCGGACACTTGCAACAAACTGAAAACCACAAGCTTGAAAACACAACCCTAAAAGCCTGCAAGCAGCTGCGTGTCGGGAACATTATGTCGCTTTTAGACTTTTCGGGAAAAACCGATGGAACAAAAAAATCCCCGCAAAGTTGACATACTTGCCAAAATTGCGAGGAGATTTGCTTTGTCGGAGGGCATTTTGTCGTAACCGCCCCCTTTTATTTTTGCCTGCGCACAGTGGCTATTCCACAATCCATGTATTGTTTGTGTCAACGAGTTCCGCAAAATTGTGGTAGGGCTTCTTTGCCTTTATTTCCTCAATTTGGCGATGTACTTCCTCATTGTATGCCGGTGCATCCACATCGCGTATAACGCCGAGAGCCACCGGGAAATCCGGTCCTTCCATAAGAGCGAGTTTCAGGTGCAGTGTCGGGTCGGCTATGTGCGGGTCGTGAACCAGCAGGTCTTTTTCGGTAATTCCGTTTTCCCCTATTTTTACTACTTTTATGCCGAAACCGTCCTGCATAAGTCCTAATTCGTTGTTTGCGCCAAACACCATGGGCTGCCCTTCACGCAGGTATATTGCGTTGGTCTTGCGTGTTTCCTTCGAGTAAACATCATCGTATGACTGTGGGTTGAATATCACGCAGTGTTGCAGCACTTCCACCACCGAAGCCCCTTTATGGCGGGCTGCGGCAAGCAACACGTCAACAGTTTCCTCGGTGTCTGATGCCACCGTGCGTGCAAAGAAGCGTCCGCGTGCGCCGAAACAGAGTTCTGCCGGGCGAAACGGGTCTTCCACCGTGCCGTAGGGCGACGATTTGCTCACGAAACCGCGAAGCGAGGTGGGAGAATATTGTCCTTTGGTAAGTCCGTATATGCGGTTGTTGAGCAACACCATGTTGAGATCTATGTTGCGGCGCACAGCGTGTATGAAGTGGTTTCCTCCTATTGCGAGTCCGTCTCCATCACCGCTTATCTGCCACACCGTTGTATCGGGCGATGCGATTTTCAAGCCTGTTGCCACGGCGGCGGCGCGACCGTGGATTGTGTGCATTCCGTATGTGTTTACATAATATGGCAGACGGCTCGAGCAGCCTATGCCCGAAATTACGGCTGTTTTGTATGGCGGCACTCCGAGCTTTGCCATGGCCTTGTGGAGCGAGGCAAGAAAAAAATGGTCGCCGCAGCCCGGACACCACCGTGGGCGCCCTTTCTTGAAATCGTTTACTGTATATTCGCTCATTATTTTTTCTTTTTTCCTATTAATATTTGCGCGTTGCGGGCTTTCAGTCGTGGAGCATCTTTTCAAAGGCCTCAACGAGTTTGCCTACGTTGAACGGCTGACCTGTTACCTGATTGTACCGGCTTATCTTCACTCCCTCGACTTTCATACGCAGGTAAGCCGCAAGTTGCCCGCTGTTTTGCTCGGCAACCACAACCTTTTTGTGGCTGCGCAACACCTCTGCGGTGTTTTTGGGCAGCGGGTTGAGATAAGAAAGGTGGGCAAACGCCACTTTCTTGCCCTTGGCCGTTAGTTCATCGAAGGCGGAGTGCAGGTGTCCGTATGTGCCGCCAAAACCTACGATAAGCAGGTCGGCATCTCGTTGCACGCCCTCCGTTTTCAAGTCGGGAACCGGTATGCGAGCCACCTTTTCCGCCCTAAGTTTTGTCATCAGCCGATGGTTTTCGGGGTCTCCGCTTATTTCTCCGGTAGTGCTGCTCTTTTCCAAGCCACCTATCACGTGCTCAAAGCCTTCTGTACCGGGCAATGCAAGATAGCGTGCGCCTGTTTCGGGATTTCGGGCGTAGGGCGTCCAGTTTCCCTTCATTTCCTGTGTTACATAGGGAGGGGTTATGGCTTCCAATCGCGCCATATCGGGAACTCTGAATGCCCCTGTGCCGTTGGCTATGAAAGCATCGGTTAGCAATACCACCGGCGTTGTATGTTCGAGCGCGATTTTAGCAGCCTCGTATGCCTTGTAAAAGCAGTCGGTAGGCGAAGACGCTGCAATTACCGGCATTGGGCTTTCGCCATTGCGCCCGAAAAGAGCCTGCAACAAATCGCTCTGCTCGCTTTTTGTTGGAAGTCCTGTCGAAGGTCCGCCGCGCTGCACATTGATGATAACGAGTGGAAGTTCTGTCATCACTGCAAGGTTCATGGCCTCGCTCTTTAGGCACACGCCCGGACCGGAAGTTGACGTAACCGCCAAAGCTCCGCCGAACGAAGCTCCCACTGCCGATGCACAACCGGCTATCTCATCTTCGCACTGCACCGTAACCACTCCGAGCGATTTGTGCTTTGCAAGTTCGTGGAGTATGTCGGTTGCGGGCGTTATGGGATACGAGCCAAGATATAGTGTCTTGCCTGTTTTTTCGGCTGCGGCTATGAGTCCGTAGGCTGTTGCCTTGTTGCCGCTTATGTCCATGTATTTGCCTTTCTCCTTTTGGCCGGTGGTTTCTATGCGATATGTGTGGTCTATCGAGCAGTGGGTGTTGTGGCCGTAGTCATATCCCGCCTCGATCACCTTGATGTTGGCTTCTGCCACTTCGGGTTTGCGGGCGAATTTCTCGCGCAGCATCTGCTTTGCCGCTTCAAGGTTGCGGTTGAAAAGCCAGCATACAAGGCCGAGCGCAAACATATTGCGGCTTTTCAGTATGGCTTTGTTGTCCATGCCGCTTTCGGAAAGGCAATCTTTCACCATTGTGGTTATCGGCACGGAAACTATTTCGTTTTTTATGCCAAGCTCCTTTATGGGGTCGAGGGTGGAATATCCCGCTTTTTTAAGGTCTGATTCCTTGAAGCCGTCAGAGTCGGTTATTATTGCGGCCGTTGGTTTGCAGAATTTGTATTGTGTGGCGAGCGCGGCGGCATTCATTGCCACCAGCACATCGCACATGTCTCCGGGAGTGTAGACTTTGCTGTTGCCTATGTGTACCTGAAATGCCGACACTCCGCTTCGTGTGCCTTGCGGGGCGCGTATATCGGCGGGATAGTTGGGAAATGTGCATATATCGTTTCCCACTATGGCTGAAACGGTTGAAAAAATGTTCCCCGCAAGCTGCATGCCGTCGCCCGAGTCGCCACTGAAACGTACGGTAACGTTGTCTTTTTCAATGACGCCTTGGACCTTTGGGGCGTTGGAGTTGTTTTTGCTGTCCATGTTTCTGTAGATGTTCTTGTGATTTGCGCCTACCACACGGGGTGCAGTTGTACGCAAGTAGCTTTCCTTGCAAATTTAGTGTTTTTATGAATATGCGCTTTCAAATTACGCGCATATTTGCCATGAAACGCCTTTTTGTGTTGTTGGCTAAAGCCGTGCATACGCAAACGGTCTGCTTTGCGTGCCGAAAACTGCAAAATTTGCCGAAAGCTTCTCAGTGCGTTTTAGTGATGTAATTGTTGTGGCAATGTATTTTCACCATTTTGCGCCGGCAAGCCGGGCCATCATCCCGGCTGCCCCGCATTCGCCGAGCAGCCAATAGGCGCGGTTTTTGCCCGAGGTGCGCGAAAAGTCGATAAGTCCCGCGCCGTTTCGAGAAGTGTTCCACAATTCCTCAAGTGTGTTGCGGTAAACCTCGATATAATGGGTGCCGGGGCGCAATTTCGAGTACTCCAAAAATCCCCGCAGCAGCACTGCATCGAACCATACATCGTGCATTCTTACTCTTGTTTCTCCGCATTCGTTTTTTGTGAAGAACTTTTCGGCGCAAGCCTCGGCAAGGGTGTCGGCCTCGTGCACGTATCTGTCATCGAGCGTGAGCCTGTATAGCATTGAGGCGGCCTGCAGCATCTGTCCCGAGTTATAGGAGAATTTTGCGCGACTTATTTTGCCGCCAAGGCTTATGTTGTCGGAATAGGTTCTTTCTGCGCTGTCGTAAAGGTTTTTACGCGTCCAATCGTAAAGTTCCTTGCCGGCTGACAGGTATTTTTTGTTCAGTGTGGCTGTGTAGAGTTTCAGTGCAAACACTGCGGCGGGGGCGTTTGAGCAGGTGTTTTTCGATTTCTTGCGCTGCTCGCACCAGTAAATTCCGTCTCCCAAAATGCTGTCGCGCCCGGAAACCACGAAATTCCATACCATTTCGGCCCGTTTCAAGAACTCCATATCTTTGGAGGCAATATATAGGTTTACAAAGTCAATTCCAATCCATACGTTGTCGTCATAGAAGCGGTCGGGTGCGGGATTGCATGGTGTGTATGAGGCATAGCCCGCCGGTTTTCTCACGGTATCAAGGTATTGGTCTACTCCTTGGGCCACAAGCCGCTTTATGAATTTTAGGCTTTTGCGCGAGGGCCAAATCTCATACTTTGCGGTTTCTGCCGACAGTGCGCCGCTGTATGGCCAAAGAAAGGCATGGCTGCGTGCGTTTTGCGGTTTTGCAAGATAGTCGACCTTGGCATTCCGTGCATTGTTGAAATTTTCCCTAAGGAATAATGTGCCGTCTTCGCGGTAATGCTTCCATATCGAATCGCAAAGCTCTGTGCTGCGATGCAGCCATTCGGGATGCCACACCTTTTGAGCAAGGCATTGCACAAATGCGCCTGCCATGACGATTGCTGCGACCAAATTTTTTGACTTTGTGTTCATGCGGCAAATTTAACGAAATTCAAGTGTTTGGCAGGTTGCGGAATTGTATGCCCGAAACACCCCGAAATTTATATAGGACATGGGAAAAACTACGTCCTATGTAGAAAAAACTACATCAGACATAGAAAAAACTACATCAGACCTTATTTTCCTGTTACGCAACATGCTGAAAAACAAAACGCTGCACAGCAAAACCCTTACAAGAGCATTCTTTTGAAAATCTGCGCTTTATGCGTTTTTCAGCATTGACGGTTGTTATTGCCTTAGTCTGTTATGATTTTAAGCTTTCGCATTTTCCCGAGTATTGAGGAAACGTCCTTTTGCGCCTGCTCCTCGTCAACATCGTAGGCATCTGTCAAAGCCTTTACCAAATCGGCAATTTCGAAGTCGCCTTCGTTCATACGTTTCCAAACCACTGTTGCCGACTCGTTTAGCGTTAGCAAATGCGTAAAATCAACATTGTCAACGTTGTGTGGTACAACAATATTCTCTCCGGCAAACGTGTGCATTTCAAAACTCTTGTCTAATTTCATTTCTTGTTGGTTTTTTTGTCTATTACCATCCATTCGGGCTTGAATACGAGCCAAAGAATTTTAAGATACACATGGCGGTGGAACGCAAGCAGTATGCGCCGCGCCCGGGGGCTGCCGGGCCACATTTTGGAATAAAGTCTCCACTTCCACGAGTACAAGTTCTTGAAATTCTTTTTTCCTTTTTTTCGGTATGCCGTTATTCTGCCTATTATGTTTTTGTGCCTCGCTTGTTCCGTTCCGTAAACATTGCCGTCTCCGCGCATGGTGAATTTTTCGTCATCGGCCGCAATAACGCGGTGAGCAACAAATCGTCCGTCTTCCGTTAGCGCAAGCACCAAATCGTCGACCCCTGCCTTTTCGCACTTTTCCAATTTCAGTTGATCGCGGAAACTTTCAAAAAAAGGCTCCATGCTGCATCCCACGGCGGTTATAGTGGCATTGCCAACATCGTCCCTGTTTTCAAGAAGCTGTTTAACGTAAGGATAGCACAGCTTGTAAATGTCGGGGGAGCTCATGTATGCACAATTGTGGAGTTACAAAGTTTGGCGGCATCATCGTCGGGCAGGTTTTCAAGCCTGTAAATCGGCACATTCTCGGCTACGCGCAGCATTGTGTCAAGAATTGCGTCGTATGATTCCTTGTGGCACAAAAGCGTGCTTGCTGCCGAAAACACGTTGGCAAATCCGCTTACTTTACCAAGCTTTGCTATACTGTTGTGTTGCGCCTGGGCAAGGGCCACCATGGCACCTACGGGGGCACAAAGCTGCTTGTAGCAAGGGGTTTTTCCGCTCCAAGGCGAACCGTAAACCACCACTCTGCCGTCTATGATGCGAATTATTGGGTTGTCGTCGTTCATAAGTTCGCACCCATCGAAGTTTCTGAGCCACGACTGCGAATGAGTGCTCTTCCCAGTGCCACTCTTTCCGAGGAACATATATCCCTTGCCTTTGTAGAGCACGGTTGAGGAATGAACCGCCACCGTGGCGAGGTGGCTTGTTGCGAATGTGTAGGAAATCATTATGGCACTCGACAACGCGCCGGCGTAACGTGCGTCCTGCGGCAGCACCGCTATGCGCACATTCCCGAATCCGGGGCTCATGTCAATGACAGCAATCGGCCTTTGACTGTAATCGCGTAACGCCACAACAAGACTTTTGTCTTTGCGTTCGAACATACTGTACTCAAAGCCGCCCGATGTGAATTTTTTCGTCAGTTCAAGTTCCGTAATTTCGGGACGGTATTCATCGTCAACGGTTATATGGAGCACGGCACCTTGTTCCGCGCTTTTTACAAGGAACGGCCGGAATGACGGAACTATTTCCGCCGCTTTTCGCGGGGTACACACATAGTCTGCCCTTACAATGTGTCCGGCAATATTATATGTCTCCGTTTCCATCATCCGTGTATTTTTGCTATTCCACCCCGAAAGCCTCGTCTATTTTCTCATTACTTTCCTGGTGTACCGCATTGGAAACCGGATTAAACTTGAATTCCTCAATTGGCAGCTGTTTGAGCAAAGCTCCTTCGTCAAGATAGTTTCTGCGCACCTGTTGGAGTTTTTTGTTGGCTTTCTTCTCGCTTTTGGAATAGTATATTATGCAAAGGCGATTGTGATCGTTGAGTGTCTTTATGAAATGTGCCTTTAGCTGTTGAGAGAAAAACGGTCGGTCGAGTAGAAACTTTGTGTGTTTCTGAAAATTCGCTCCCTCGATTTTTTGCACGGGGGTTACGTAAACGGTGGAGTCCCTCATGGAGTCGCCTACGCCAAAAACATAAACCGTGCCTTTCGTTGCGAGACTTTTGGTTTGCGCCCCTGCCCATGTGGCAAACAAGGCGATTATGGCTGTTAAAAGAGCTTTTCCTATATTGTTCATAAGCAGTAATATTCTATTGCAAAGGTAGAACTTTTTTGCCAATTTCCTGTAGGTCCGATGCTTATTTTGCGTGGCTCCGGTTTGGGCGGTAAAGCTGCCGCGATTGACGCAAAACCTAAAACGACTGCTTTTCACAAACACCGCGAAAAAAAACATTTGATGTGAGAAAAACCATGTACTATGTAGAAAAAATTATCTCAGACATAATTCAAACTATATCGGACATATTTTTTACCGTTACAATAACATGAAAAACAATTAGTTGCAGTGCATAGATTTCATGTCGGCATTTTTGTGATACTCAGTATGATATACAATTTGTGCTGCGTTTGCTGTTTTGCGGAACTTTTGGCGGCATGTGTCAGCGCAAAAAAAAGCCGTGGCCGCAGGCGATATGCCCGCAAGCCACGGCTTTGCCATGAAAACCTTGTGATGTTATTTTTTGTTGCCCTTGTTCTTCGCGTCTTTGCCGGCAAGGTCAACAGTGAAACTCTTCTTTATGCCGCTCTTTGTAATTGCACGGATCCACAGAGTGCGGTCGCTCGACATGTTTGCATCCTTCACGGCATCGTCAAAGTCGGAACGTGTGCGCATCTGCTTGTCGTTAACCTGCAATATTATCAAGCCTTTCGTTATGCCGGCTTTCTGCATTGCTCCGCTGCGTATTGCGCTGACTTCAAGTCCGTATCCCAAATCAAGTTGTTGCTTCAGCTCATCGGAAAGCGGAGTCAGGCTCACTCCCATCTCGTCGATGTCAACCTCTTTCACCACCGTGGTTGTGCCCTGGGCGTTTTTCAATGTTACGGTCTTTGTATGGCTTTTCTTGTCGCGCAGATATGTTATCTGAACTTTGTCGCCGGGTTTGTGGAGCGAGATATTTTCTTGCAGCTCTGCCATTTTCTGCACTTTTTTGCCATTTATGGCAGTTATAACATCGCCTTTCTTTAGTCCGGCTGTCGAGGCTGCGCTGCCATCTTCCACTTCGTCAACATACACGCCGTTAACTGTTCCAAGGTCGGGGGAGTTGCCTTTGTCCTTTTCGCTGTCAATGTAGTTTGATACATCGGTGCCGCGTATGCCGATAATGGCACGCTGCACGGTTCCAAACTTCTTTATGTCGTCAACAACCTTGTTCATTATCGATGTCGGGATTGCGAAACCGTAGCCTGCATACGAGCCCGTCTGCGATATAATCATGTCGTTTATGCCCACAAGCTCACCTTTGGTGTTTACGAGTGCACCGCCGGAGTTCCCCGGGTTTATTGCCGCATCGGTTTGTATGAACGATTCAATACCGTTAGCTCCGACTGTGCGCGCCTTTGCACTAACAATGCCGGCGGTTACCGTCGATGTTAGGTTGAACGGATTTCCCACGGCAAGCACCCATTCACCGAGTTTGAGATTATCGCTCGACCCTATGGTTATTGCCGGGAAGTTTTTGCCCTCTATCTTGATGAGCGCAAGGTCGGTTGTTTTGTCAGTGCCTATTATGCGAGCCTTGAACTCGCGGTTGTCATTGAGCTTAACGTTTATCTCGTCCGCTCCATCAACCACGTGGTTGTTCGTAACAATATATCCATCGGCAGAAATTATCACGCCCGAGCCCGAAGCCTTGCGCTGCGGGGTTTGAAACTGCCGTTTCTGCATTCCGCCGTTTCCGCGCCCGAATACATCGCCGAAGAAATCTTCGAATGGGTCGTAGTAGTCGTATGTCTGGGTTTTGGAGTTTTGCGTAACCTTGATGTAAACCACAGAGTTTACTGCTTTTTCCGCAGCTGCGGTAAGGTCGGGCGTAACGTTGCTTGCTACTGTTTCCGAGTTGGCGCGTCCCGTGCTGTTTGCGGCAAACACAGCCGTTGTGGCAAGGGCTGCCGAAAACACGAGCGAATAGCTTAGTAATCTGTTTGCTTTCATTTCAATATTTTTTTGTTAAGTTCAATTATCTATCTATGGCAAAAATAATGCCGAAAGTTGCTACGAAACACGAAAAAACATAGGAAAAGGGTGTTCTGTTACTATCTTTTAACCGTATGGGCGCCTTACTTAACAGACTAACGCATAAATTCCGCGTTGGTTTCACAGTTTTTATGCATGTCGCCAATAAGTTCTTTGTTTCATTAAAAAAAAGCGAACCCATTGTTACCGACTTGCATTGCGGGCTGTAGCGTTGGCGGTTTGCATGTTTGCGGGCTTGATTATTTTATTAGAATTCTCTTTGATACGTTTCTGCCTTTAATTATATACACCCCTTTGGGCTGCGTTGCGTGTATGTTTTCCGGGCTGACGTTTTCGTCCACTTTCACTCCCGATGTCGTGAATATGCTATATGTATCGGCGTCTATGCCACCTATCGTGCTTTCCACGCCAACGGGGTTGGCAAAGGCTATGCGCGATGCTTCCGAATCTATATAGTTGTCTGCCGTTGCCGAGACTGCCACCGTTAGGTTTTTCACGTTATCAAAGCCGCCTATTTCCATTTTTTTCTCTTCCGTATGTTGCGAAAATATCACCTTATCGCCGTCAAGCACCTCAACCATGTATGCCGTGGCGTTCACAACGGCATCCCATTCCACATTGAGCGAGGTTACGGTTTCGTTGGGCTTTACGTTTATGTTTTTCGGCGTTTCAAGAAAACCCTCGGCCATGTAAACAAACGACACAGTTCCATTGGTATCGGAAATGCATGTAAGGTATTTTCCCATGCTTCCGCCATTGTATTGCCGAAAGCCGGGAGCGGCGTTGTCCCTGAGTTCGCGGTTTTCCGTGAGTCCGGGGAAAAGGTCGCCTTGATAGTCTGCCGGCGTTGACAAGTTCTCGGCTTTTATGCTGTTGTCGGCAGGCACAAACGACATGCGCCTACGGTCTTTTACGGTGTTAACCATGTTTTCCGCCCATGCGGTCGCATTGTAGTCCACATGGGTTACAAACATTCCCGAGCCGAGCCTTTCGGGGTACCACGCCGACGGCTGCCGGTTTTCGAGTATGTAGTATTCGTTGCCCGATGCATCGTTGTCATTCAATATATAATACGCATTCTCGCGGCTCGAGCCGAGCGCGTTTATTCTTACAACCTGCTTTTCCGTTTTCAGAGTGTCTATTCTCAACCATCCCATGAAATTTTTCTCGTATGCCGAATAACCCATGGGCACGGCCCCGTTTTTCCAATACTGTCCGTAGTCCATTATCGACCACCACGACATTCCTACCAGGCTTGAAGAGTCGAAAGTGTTATAAAAGTCGGGCAGCCCGAGGAAATGCGAGAATTCGTGGCAGAAAGTGCCTATTCCCTCTGTTTGGTATGTTGTATCGTTTTGCGTGCCGTTGCTCTGCAGGCTTGCGATTAGTTCGTTCACCACGAGAAACGAGGCTATGCTTCCTTCGCTGAAGGCTGTCGGTGCGGTATAGAAGCTTGGCCACACGGCATCGTCATCCCACGAGGTGTTTTCGCCAACTCCGGCGAATACCACCCCTACAAGCGGCACGCTGCCAAATGAGTTTTTGTATTTTTTGAAGTCCGCTCCCTGTTTTTCGGCGAGCGAAACTGCACTTTTCACCATTTCTCTTACATGGGCATCGGTTGAACTTGCAGTGTGCGCACCGTAATATGCACGTGGCTTGGGCAGCGTAACCATACCTACCACATCGAATTCCGGGGAATAAATGCCTTTGCTCTGTGCCTTGAAATAGTCGCTTACGCTCCCTACCGCGCCGCCTTCGGAATATCCCTTTTCGTTGAAATGCCTTTTGAAATATTCAATGGGGTTGACTGTTGAAAAAGCCATGTCGCTGAAGTTCACCAACACAATGGGATAGGTGTGCCTGCCATGCGGCCTCTCGCTTTTGCCAATCAAACGTGTGGAAATGCGTGTCCGCTTTCCGGCATTCTGCGCCACAACCGCCGAATGTGTAATTCCGTTTGCGCTTAACCAATGTTGCTCGGAAATTCCGCGCCCCTGTTCGTTGTGTGCACACATCTCCGAGACTTTGGATGTACCGTCAACAAGCCGCTGCACATAACAATAACCTTTTGTTCCTTTTGCAACAACATATCCATCGGTCGTGGTAAGGAACGACATATGTTCGTCTCCGCATTTTACTATTATTAGTTCGGTACCGTCGGGTTGCACAACGGTGGTACGCAAGCGCAATGCCGGAGAAGCCCAAAGAACCGTACCGACTAAGGCAAGCATTAAAGCATGGAGTAACCTTTTCATACAAAATGTTTTATTTGCAAAGATATTCAAATTAACCGAAAATACGTGTATCGGTTTCAACCTCGCCGCCCCATACTTTGAGTTTGCTTTTTATTCCGCAAACCGACATGAGACGCTATTAGCGTTCTATTGTTTTTTATTGTTGTCAGCTAAAACTCAAAATAGCATAGAATCCCTCTCCGCAATACCCGTAAGCAGGCGTTGCGGATGTTTTTTAAAAGTAAGCCCACTTAGTCAAAAAAGGTCTGATGTAGTTTTTTCTATGTCTGATGTAGTTTTTTCTATGTCTGATGTAATTTTTCCTATGTCCTATGTGGTTTTTCCTACATCCCATGTGGTTTTATGGTGCCGGAGAGTGGACATGCGATTATGGTTTTGCGTTATTTGTAGGGGAGCATGGCATACTCCCTGTATACCATCGCGCTAAACAATGTGCATTTATTATTATTGCTTTTTCGGCTGCAAGGCAGTCAAGCGGATATGCCTTATAAAACTCTGCCCGGCTTTTTTTGATTTCCTTGCACCAACAGAACTAAAACTTAAAGCCAAAACAAACAAGTCGGGTCGCACACCTTACGGCACACGACCCGACCTGCTCTTCAACATGTGTTAAACGTCTATCATATATTTTTGTCGAACGTGTAGCCATCGTTCGTAGTAACCAACGCCGCCGCGCCCTTCGATGAAACGCCGTCAACCTTTATCGTTGCGCTTTTCTTTCCGGTGGCGTTTGCTTTGATGGTGCCCGCAGTAATCGTAAAGTCGCCGTCAACCTTTATGCAACGCGTCTTGCTGGTTTCGCCTGTGGCAGGATCTGTATATACGCCGCCCGAAACGGCTATATCGATATTCGTTGTCCCGTTGTCCTGATTAACATCCAGGTTGCCGTCTGTTGAGATGCCCTTTATGCCGTCGCCTTTGCCTTTGATTACAATATTTCCGCCGCTTATTGTCATAAGGCTGTCGCAGCACAGCAACTTTGCATCGGCCGAACCTGACTCTATGTCTATATTGCCGCCGCTAACAATCAGCTGCCCGTTTAGCTCGTCTTCAGGATCCTTGGTTGCATCGGCCTGTATTCCGTCGCCTTTGGCATTTCGAACCGTAACCGAACCGCCCTTTATCTTGAAATACTGCCCGGCATGTATTCCATCGTTTGCTGCGGACAGAATGTTTATGTTGCCCGACTTGACATACATATACTCCCCTGTTCCTATGGCGTGAGAAGTGTTTCCGGTAACATTCAGCGTGCCGCCGCCCTCAAACTCGGGATGCCCTTTCACATAAAGGCAGGCTTTCTGGGTGCCGCCGGCGAGGTCGGAGAGTGTGTTAACCGAGCCATCGGCTAGTTTGAACTTAATGCGTTTGCCATTTGCGATGTTTATCGCCGCGCCTCGTTTCGACTCGAGACTAAGTCCTTCGAGACTAACAGTACATTTGTATTCGCCCGTCTGAGTAAAAGCTCCGTCATTGCTCTCGCCGTAAAGCGAATATACTATATCGCCCCCATCAACGGCGGTGGAGACGGCATCAACATAAGCCCCATCGATACTCACGGCCACCCTGCGCGAAAGGGCAAAAGGAACCACCGCCCACGCCCCGTTTGCGCCATAAACAACCTTGACCGTGGATGCGTCAACAGGTGCGCCTATCGTAATACTGTCAATGTTCTGCAAATTCATAACGGAGTCAACAACAGTGAGAGCCGTACCGCTTTGCGAATATTCCATAACGCCCAAAGCCGAAGCCTCCGCCGCAAGAGCCACATTGCCTTTCCAAAAATATATTGTTTGGGCCTTTGAAAATACGAAGCAAAGAAACAGGGCGGAAATTAGTGCAGCTTTTTTCATTTTTTCTCGAATTTAACAGATTGTCCGTTTATAGTTAACACATATATTCCTCGTGGCAGAGAGGAAAGGTCGGTAATATTTTCGCCTGCCGCCATTTTCTCGGAACGCACCAAAGAGCCCTCGGCAGAATAAACTCGCAGCACGGCATCTTGAGTAAGATTTACAGTAAACGTGCCTCCATTTTTCACAACCACGGCCGTATTCACCCCGAGGGCAGATATCGCCGTGGGCATATCTGAGAAAAACATATTCACGAGGTTCGCCGTTGAAAGAGTGAACTTTTCGCCGGCACTTTCAACATACATATTGCCATCCCCATAGGTTATGCGGAAGCTTTCGAGCGGATAGCTCACCTCTGCCCCGCCGGCTTTTGTTATGGTGAGGTATTTAGCCTCACCGCCGGCCTGCGCCGCAAACGGCGCAAGCGTTGCCACCACAACGGCAGCCAGTGTAAGTAAAATTCTTTTCATAAAAGTTGCTTTTAATATTGTTAGAACTTGTAGCTGTAAGATATGTCTATGACATGTTCCCTGCCATCGAAATCGTCATCCCTGGAATCTTGATAAACATATCCCACGTCTATATAATTATTCTTGTTTATTTTTATTTCCGCACCCACCCCCACGCGGGTTTTATCAAGCATCATGCCGCTGCACATATTGTTGGCTATCTCAATATAGGCGTATGGGGAAAGTGGGCTGTGATGTATATTGTATTCGACCATAATGCGGGAACGAAGACGGGAATGGTTGCCCGCATTTCGCACTTTGACTTCGGTTTTATCATACTGCGGCGTTTCACCCGCAGATGGGATGCGATACTTATCAACAAGCGAGCTTACGGAATTTTCGCGGGTGAACTGATAACGCTCGCGTAGCGAAAATGTAAACCGTCCAAGCGGCAACTTGCCTGTAAGGTCGAAATTCAGTCGGTTCTTGCATCGCCAATAAGGCTTCTTGATATTGTAGCCTTCGTACTCGCTTTTCACTATATCACTTCCGCCCGCACCATTGTCAAGTCGGGTTTCATACCGGTCCTCCCTGCTTTCGTGCTTGTAGTTGTATATGAAATCATACGACACTCCTGCCGAAAAATATGCCGACGGCTTATAGTCCACGCCTATTCCTGCATTCCACCTGTCTACGCTTCTCATGCGGTTCTGGGTACGAAACCCTCCATCGATCGTTATGCTGAACATTCCAAGTTTTTTTGTTGCCCCGGCCTCGGTCCACACGCCGAAGTCTGAAGCGTTTGCCGACATGCACACCAAGGCTGCCGCCGCCGAGACAAGCAGGGTTTTAGTAGCTCTCATTCAATAGATTTTATTTTGTTTCATAATTAGAGTTCCCCCATTATTTTTGGGCATCTTGGTCATGATATCAGCTTCGTTGTTTACCGCAGAATGCGATGTTTAATAATAAGTGCGGTGTAGTTCATTAAGACAACACAACGCAATGCAAAGTGGCAATCGCGCCTGTTGCTTAGCGGATAGTAGAAACAATGAATTATGGCAAACACAAACGCAGAGTTGAGCGCAAAACGCACAAGCATTTCGGCAAGCCCACCAACGTTGATGAGCCGCACGCCCCAAAACGTGATTTCTGCCATACTATTGAGCAATGTCATCATTTATGCGATATTACGGTTTTGCAATTTTTTGGTCACTTAATTCACCTCAGTCTTTTCAACTCAACTTCCTTTTTCTTGAACTTGTTGTATTTCACTCCGGGGTTGGTAAGATATGTGCCTACGCAATATTTGCTGAACCCTTGCGGCTTTATGCGCAGCTTTTTAATGGCATCGAGCGCAGGCGAGTTGGTTTTAATCGAACGCTTCAGTTCCATTATAACGATGTCTCCCAATTCAGCCTGCCGCCGCGTTTCGAGGTTGCTGAAACTTACGTCAAAATCGATAGTCAACCTCTCGGTGAACGCTCTGTCCACAAGAATGATTCGACTGAAACGGTTTTCTAGGCACGGGTGTATGTCGCCGGGCGATACTTCAGCCTTTTCTTCAAGAAACATTTCTTCATCGTCCGAGTTCATCTCCTCGGGCGATGCAAGCCTTACACGGCTTTTGCATGTCTTGTCGTGGTTGTCCTTGCTCTCAACCTCAAGAAACGTGGTGTCGGCATCAATGTATGTCTTAACCCTCACCTTTATGCAGGGCCGCCGCTCATCGTGATGATGAATGTAGAAACGATGATCGTCAGTGTCCCAGTAGGTTGTTGAGTAAACCGACACAGGACTTTCGGAAACAGCAAGCACACTGTATTCATCCTTTATAAGCTCCAAAAACCTAAGGAGCAGACTCTTGTTGGCAAGATATTTACGGTCGGTGTGGTTCGTAAGCCCCACCTTTTCTGTCTCCTCAAGCCCCGTTTGGGGCATGCCGGAAATAACACTCTGCAGTTTCTTGTAGAAGTCCATCGCATTTACACTTAGGCAAAACATCGTTCAAAGTTAAGAATATTTTTCATTATTGCAAAAATGCGATAACAAAACACGCACACTAAGCAAAAAGCAGCAGGCATATTTTATGTTTTCAGCCAAGCTGTTGATACACACGCGGTTGAGAAAAAACCACATCCCGCATAATATATTGTTCTTCAATTTGTTACAACAGAGAAAAATATATCTGATATAGTTTTAACCATGTCCTATGTAGTTTTTTCTACATAGGACATGGTTTTTCTTTTGTCTGACATAATATTTCCCGCCACGCGGCGCTCGCACATTCTGCTGCAACAAAACCAAAAACACAGCATGCAGCCACAAACCGTACGCAAGCCACAAATAGCATCGCCCACAACCATTTTTCCGCGCGGGTATAACCTATAAATGAAAGGAAAACACTAATTTTGCAAGCAATTTGGCGTCTTTGGGTCAAACACGACCCATGGGCTGCCACCTGCACCAAAACGGGAAATTTCCCGCAACTGCAAAGCAACAATATAATTACACAATACATAAAAATGGACATCAAATTCGAGAATATTGACAAGGTGAGCGGCAAGCTCACGGTAAAAGTTGCTCCCGAAGACTATCAGGAAGGACTTGAAAAGTCTCTCAAAGATTTCCGACGCAAAGCCAACATGAAAGGCTTTCGCCCGGGATGTGTGCCTATGGGCCTGGTAAAGAAACTATATGGCCCCGAAGCAAAGGCTGAGGAAGTTTCAAAGGTTGTAAACAAGGCCATATCCGACTATTTCAAAGAAAATAACATCAACGTGCTGGGTCATGTGCTGCCCGACAGCGAGCAGAAGGAACAGGACTACAAGGAACGCGATGAATTTGAATACGTGATGGACGTTGCCATAGAACCCGAAATCAACGTTTCGCTCGATAAGAAAGACAAGTTGCCTTATTACGACATCGAGGTGAGCGACAAGTTCGTTGACGAGAGAATAAACGAAATGCTCATGGCACACGGCACATTCGAGCAGGTTGACGAATACCAAAAGGGCGACTACATGAAGGGCGACCTTGTTGAGGTTGAAGCTGCCGAAGGCGCTGAACCGCTTAAAGTGGAAGGCGTGCTGATATCGCCGGAATACGTAAAAGACGAGGAACAGAAAAAACTCTTTGACGGCTCAAAGAAAGATGACGTGATTACATTGAAGCCGGCAAGTCTTTATGGCGATGGAACACAGGCTGCAGCCATGTTGAAGATAAAAAAAGACGAACTTAAAGACCACGAGGGGAACTTTACCTACACTATAACGGAAATCAACCGTCGCAAGCCGGCAGAATTGAACCGGGAATTCTTTGACAGCATACTCGGCAAGGATGTTGTAAAAGACGAAAAAGAATTCCGCGAAAAAATACACGAGGAATACAACAAGGCGCAGACAGGCAGTTCCGACTACAAATTCTTTGAGGACTTGCGCACGTATTCGCTAAAAAAAGCCGGCGACATGGAGTTTTCCGAGCCGCTGCTGAAACGCCTTATGAAGGAGAACAATCCCGACAAAGACGACAAATACATTGACGACAACTATGCCGGCGCAACCGAGCAATTGAAATGGCAGCTTGTACGCGACCACCTTGCTGTAGCGGCAGGAATAAAGGTGGAGGACTCTGACATGCGTCAAATGGCAAAGACACACACACGCCGCCAATTTTCTGCCTATGGTATGCAGCTCCCCGATGAGCTTGTTGAAAAGTATGCAGAAAAGTCGCTAAAGGACGAGAAGCAAATTGAGGAGCTCTTCTACGAGGTTCTGAGCGAAAAGCTGATAGCGGCATACAAGAATATTGTAACCCTGGAACACAAAAAAATATCACTCGAAGACTTTGAAAAGCTCGTAAAAGAAGAGCAGAAGAACAAATAAGTACGCAGGGCGTAAAAGTTATAATGAAAGGTGTGTGCCTGAACAATTGTTTTGGCACACACTTTTTTTATTCTCGTACCTTTTCGTCAATCAACCTCTTAAGCGATTTTTTCTCCCCAACAAGCCACACAAGGTCGCCATCGCGGAACACGCGCGAGGGTGAAGGCAACCCGAGAGTTTCCCTACCCTCCTCAAAGCCCACAACCATGCAACGGTAAACCTCGCGCAAACCGCTTTCGCTTACGGTTTTTCCACAAAGCGGCGAATCAGCCGCCACCGAAATGCACTTCAACTGCATGAGTCTCTGCCCCGGCACGGCATCAGCATGAACTACAGCCTCAGACATTCTGGACGCAAAAGCTTTCATCTGCTCATCGTTGCCGATAACCTCAAGTCGGTCGCCGGGATAAATCTGTTCCTTTGCCGTGGGTATGTTATGGCGCACCCCGCCACGCAATATAGACGACACCATTATGCCATACCTGCGGCTTAAGTCGAGCTCGGCAAGCGACTTCCCCGCCCATGCCGTATTTTCGGGCACATCAAGGTCGGCAATGTGAATATCGCGTGAAAGAAGATGGTCGGCATAAAGCGGCTTCACTTTGCCATGCACCTCCGCCTGCAAATCGCGCGAACGCAGGTTCTGAAAAAACACCCTCTCTATTGCTATGCTGTAAAGCTTTATGCGCCTTGAGCGCATCATAACCGCCACCAAAACCATTGCCAACGCAAAGTGTATCCAACTTGCAAAAGGCGACACATAGTTTATTATGTAAAACACGTACACACTGGCAAGCAGAAACCTAACAAGTATGGTAACTGAAAGCAACAAACGCCCGCCGGGCATATTCTTGCGCCATATCAGACGGAACTCCTCCGAGTGGTTCTTGCGCATAACTATGGCACGCAAAAACGGAGAAAGGAGCGCGATGGTAAGGATAGCACATACAGCGTTTCCCACCCAATGGCTCAAGGTGTGACGAAAAAACGGCAGAAAGAAACTCAACATTATGGCAGTTATCGCCACACACAAAACAGAGTATGCCCCAACCTGCCTAAGCAAAGCCACTACAAGCCGCTTCCATGCGTTTCCGGCCCGTGCTGATTTGTGCCGGAACGGAGTTTTGTCAAGCACAGCCATCAGCCTTGCCGGCACCACTCTGCGCACCAGCCCATATGCCGCCGGCGCGCTTTTTATCATATAGGGCGTGAGAAACGTTGTAATTACGGAAACAGCCACCACTATCGGATAAATAAAGCCGCTTATAACATGGAGCGACATTCCGAGCGAGGCTATGATAAAGGCAAACTCGCCTATCTGCGCCATGCAGAAACCGCTCTGCATGGCACCCTTTAGCGGCTGCCCGGAAAGAATAAAACCGAAAGTGCCAAAAACGGCCTGTCCCACAAGAATGGCAAGCGTAATCAATAATATGGGAAGCCAATACTGCGTAAGTATTGCCGGGTCGACCAACATTCCCACGGAAACGAAAAAAACCGCCCCGAAAAGGTCTTTCACAGGCCCTACAATCTTCTCTATCGTTTCGGCTTCAACAGTCTCGGCAAATATGCTGCCCATCATAAACGCTCCAAACGCCGCACTGTATCCCAGCTTTGCCGCTAAAACAACCATGGCAAAGCAAAAACCCACGGAAACCACGAGTAGGGTTTCCTTGCCTATCCACTTGCGGTTTTTACGCAATATCAGAGGCACCACGAATACGCCAACCAAAAAAAGCAGGGCAAGGTAAAACAACAGCCTCATAAGACTGTCAACAACTGCCACGCCATCGAAATCCCTACTCACCGCAAGCGTGGAAAGTATTACCATCAGCAAAATTCCGAGAATGTCCTCAAGTACCAGCACACTCAACACATTAGGCGCAAATTTCTGGCTGCGCAAACCCAGGTCGTCAAAAGCCTTGTATATGATTGTGGTGGAACTCATGGCAAGCATTCCGCCGAGAAAAAGGCTGTCCATGCGTCCCCAACCGAACGCGTGGCCCAAAAACGAACCCAGCATGCTCATGGCAGAGATTATTGTTACAGCCGCTATTATGGGCGAAATTCCCATTTTCATTATTTTCTTGAAGCTGAACTCTATTCCCAACGTAAACATTAGAAATATCACGCCTATGTTTCCCCATGTCTCCACCGAACTTAAGTCGCTAACCGTGGGCATATACGGCATATGAGGACCGGCAAGAAAGCCGGCAACAATGTAGCCTAGCACCAGGGGCTGCCTAAGGCGTTTGAAAACAAGCGTTACCGCCCCCGCCAACACAAGAATGAGCGCCAGGTCGTAAATAATCTTCGGCAGATGTTCCATTACGGTTTGCTGATTAAGAGCGTGGGCGGCACGGGCATTCGCTACCCGACACCGCCCACGCGTTTTGCTTTTTATTGTTTGCCAAACTCAATCGTTGTATTGCGCCGTGAGCTCGCAAATCTTAACTATTGTATTCATTGCCTTTTCCATCGACTGTATGGGAACGAACTCATAAGGCCCGTGGAAATTTATGCCGCCGGCAAAAATATTGGGGCAAGGAAGACCTTTGAATGAAAGCTGCGCCCCATCGGTGCCTCCCCTTATGGCGCGCACCTTGGGCGAAAGTCCAACCTCCTGCATGGCCTTTATTACGATGTCGATTATGTGGATTACGGGCTCTATCTTTTCAAGCATATTATAGTACGAGTCGGAAATTTCCACAGTCGCCGTGCCTTTGCCATACTTTTCGTTGAGCTTTTCCACAAGTTTGCGGAAGAAATCCTTGCGCGCCTCAAATTTTTTGCGGTCGTGGTCGCGTATGATATAGTTTACCGTTGCACCCTCAACGCATCCTTCCACGCCCGTAAGATGGTAAAATCCTTCATAGTCTTGTGTTGTCTCCGGGGTTTCGGCATCCGGCACCGACTGTATCAGTTCGGCAGCAATGCGTCCGGCATTTTTCATTTTACCCTTTGCATATCCGGGATGCACGCTCACACCTGTTATTTTCACCTTTGCCGAAGCAGCATTGAAGTTTTCGTATTCAATTTCCCCCACTTCGCCACCGTCCATGGTGTACGCCCAGTCGCAGCCAAAGCGCTTAACATCGAAGAGGTGTGCCCCCATGCCTATTTCCTCGTCGGGGTTGAAGCCCATGCGTATTTTGCCATGCTTTACCTCGGGGTGCTTCTTGAGCCACACCATTGCCTGCACTATTTCGGCTATGCCGGCCTTGTCGTCAGCCCCAAGCAGAGTATTACCGTCCGTAACAATCAAATCCTCGCCCTTGTGCGGCAACAACTCGGGGAACATTTTGGGAGAAAGCACACGCCCGCTGCTTTCGGAAAGCAGTATGTCGCCCCCGTCATAATTTTTTATTATGCGCGGCTTTATTCCCGCCCCACTGCAATCGGGACTTGTGTCGTAGTGGGATATAAACCCTATCGTGGGAGTTTTCTTATCGGTATTGGCGGGCAAAGTGGCGTATAGGTAACCGTGTTCGTCAAGATATACATCGTCAAACCCGAGTTCATCCAATTGTTCCTTCAAATGCTCCGCAAACACAAGCTGTTTCGGCGTACTGGGAGTGGTGTCGCCCGTTTCGCTCGACTGAGTGTCGTAGCCCACATAATCTAAAAAGCGTTCTGTTAAGTTCATTTCTTGTTCCTTTAATTCCCCAAAGTTATGAATTTATTGCCAATTTACCGCACTGCCCCGATTATTTCGTCAACAGACTTGCAGCCGTGATTGTCGAGCCAGCGGTTTATGCCTTCCGCCATTTCGCCAGCTATAGCCGGGTTCAGAAAGTTTGCCGTGCCTATTTCAATGGCTTTTGCCCCTGCCATGAGAAACTCCACTGCATCTTCGGGCGAGCTTATTCCGCCAAGACCTATTACCGGAATTTTCACAGCCTGCGCCACTTCCCACACCATTCTCACCGCCACCGGCTTCACCGCCGGTCCCGAAAGTCCGCCGGTCTTTATGCTCAGCTTCATTTTGCGGCGTTCTATGTCTATGGCCATGCCCATAAGGGTGTTTATCAGCGAAACCGCATCGGCCCCTGCCGCCTCCACGGCTCGGGCTATTTCGGAGATGTCGGTTACGTTGGGCGACAGTTTTACGATAATAGGCTTGGCATATGCCTTGCGCACAGCCGAAACCACGCTTGCCGCGCCCTCGGGCGTTACCCCGAAAGCCATGCCGCCGTTTTTAACGTTGGGACATGATATGTTCAACTCTATGCAGGGGATTTTGTCAAGCCCGGCAAGGCGCGAAGCACATTCGGCATAGTTCCCGGGCGATGAGCCCGCCACATTCACAATAACATTTGTGTTGAGTTTTTCTATGCCGGGGTATATCTTTTCCACAAAATAGTCAACCCCTTTGTTTTGAAGCCCGACACAGTTTAGCATACCCGCCGGCGTTTCGGCCATGCGCGGATAAGGGTTGCCCTCTCGCGGAGCAAGCGTTGTGCCCTTAACTATTATACCGCCGAGTTTCGAGAAATCCACGAAATCGGCAAACTCCGGCCCGTAGCCGAATGTGCCCGAAGCCGTAAGCACCGGGTTGCGAAACTCAATGCCCGCTATGTTGGTTGTTAGTTGAGCCATGACAATTTGTTTATATCGAATATGGGACCTTCTTTGCACACACATACGTTATGGCCTTCGGCGTTCTGCTCCACGCAGCACAGGCACGCGCCCAAGCCGCACGCCATAAGGTTTTCGAGCGATGCCTCACACGGTGTGCCGCTCTGAGCCGCATACTTCGCCACGGCAATCATCATTGGTTTGGGCCCGCAAGTGGCAATAAGGTCAAACTTCTCGCGCTGCAGCAAACTGTGCCGGGTTACAAACCCTTGCTCTCCCGCCGAGCCGTCCTCGGTGGTTATGAACACGCGTCCGTATTTTGCGAACTCGTCAAGCTGCAAAATATCCTTTGCCGAGCGTCCGCCAAGAAGGAATACCGGCTCTATGTCGCGCTTCAACAATTCCTTCCCCAAATAAAGCAGCGGAGCGGTGCCTACGCCCCCGCCCACAAGCAGCTCGCGCCCCACCTTGCCGCCACGCTGTGGCAGCGTGAAGCCGTTTCCCAAGGGCAATACAACATTGGCTATGTCGCCCGCGTTGAGCGAGCAGATGTAAGCTGTGCCTTTGCCCACATTGTGAACGAGAAGCCACAGTTCGTTCCTCTCCCGGTCTACGAAATTCACGGAAATTGGTCTGCGCAGCAAAGGCAGCCCGCCCTCGGCGCAGGCACGCACCTGCACAAACTGTCCGGGTAATATCTCGGGCAGAGCCTTACGCTCGTCACTGAGCTTAAGCAGCGAATATCCCGAAGCAAACCTCTCGTTGGAAACAACTTTAAGGTTGAGTATGTATTTCTTCATTTTGCATGTATATATCACATACAAAGGTAGTCATTTCCCTCCAAACCCGAAACACTTTACGCCCAACCGTCTTTCTGCCAATATCAGCCTTGTAAAAACGTTTTGAAACATTTCCAAAGCTATATGGGAAACAAGAAAAACCATGTCCGATGTAGAAAAAAACATGTCAGACATAGATAAAATTATATCAGACCTTTTTTTCTCCACTTACAAACACCTAATAAGCAAAACGTTACGAAAAACGCCCATAACAAGGATATTCCACCGATATTTTGAGTATGGCACATTTTCTGCGATACTGCCATTTTTATGAAATTCGGTAAATTTTTGCAGTAAAAGAAAAGCGGAAACCGTTATCGGTTTCCGCTTTTGTGGGCGTTGACGGATTCGAACCGCCGACCCTCTGCTTGTAAGGCAGATGCTCTGAACCAGCTGAGCTAAACGCCCTTTACGCCTTGCTTGCGGGAATGGAATTTTGCTTGTGGGCGTTGACGGATTCGAACCGCCGACCCTCTGCTTGTAAGGCAGATGCTCTGAACCAGCTGAGCTAAACGCCCGTTCCCGCTGCAAAAGCGGTGCAAAGATAGACATTTTTTTTTACTCGCAAAGCTTTTCGCGCAAAAAACACGCTTTTCACGCATACGAACACACCTATACGCCGACATTTTCCAATTGCAGGGCTGCGCACTTCTCGGTTAACGCGATTTTGAGTAATTTTGCAATACAAATATTATATATTTATGAGTACAGAAAAGGTTATTCTCACCGGCGACCGCCCAACAGGCCGCCTTCACATAGGCCATTTCGTAGGTTCGCTGCGCAGACGCGTGGAATTGCAGAACTCGGGGGACTTCAAGAAGATATTCATTTTCATTGCCGATGCACAGGCTCTTACCGACAACATGGAGAACCCGGAGAAAATACGTAGGAACATCATAGAGGTGGCACTCGACTGGCTTTCGGCAGGTATCGACCCCGCCAAATCCACACTGTTCATACAGTCGCAAATTCCCGAATTGTGCGAACTAACGGAATACTACATGAACCTTGTGAGCGTTTCGCGCCTACAGCGCAACCCAACGGTTAAAACCGAAATCAAGATGCGCAACTTCGAGTCTACAATACCGGTGGGCTTTTTCTGCTATCCCATAAGCCAGGCCGCAGACATAACGGCGTTCAAGGCAACAACCGTGCCCGCCGGCGAAGACCAAAAGCCCATGATTGAGCAGGCTGTGGAGATAGTTAGACGTTTCAACAATGTTTACGGAAACACACTTGTGGAGCCGCAAATTTTGCTGCCCGAGAACGAGGCAAGCATGCGACTTCCGGGAACCGATGGAAAAGCCAAGATGAGCAAATCGCTAGGCAACTGCATTTACCTTTCCGACAGCGCAGACGAGGTGAGCAAGAAGATACGCTCCATGTACACAGACCCTGACCACTTGAAAGTTTCAGACCCCGGCAAAGTGGAGGGCAACACCGTGTTTACATACCTTGACGCATTTTGCAAGGATGAGCATTTTGAGCGTTATCTTCCCGAATATGCTAATCTTGACGAACTGAAAGCGCACTACATGCGCGGAGGCCTTGGCGATGTGAAGGTAAAGAAATTCCTACAGGCCGTAATGGAGGAGACACTCGAGCCTATGCGCAAACGCCGCAAAGAGTTCGAGAAGGACATTCCCACCGTTTACAGCATACTGAAAAAGGGGAGCGAGGCTGCACGCGAGGTTGCGGCGCATACACTCGCCGAAGTGCGCAAGGCTATGAGAATTGACTACTTCGATGACAAGGCTCTGATAGAAGAACAGGCAAAATATTTTGCCTCCAAACAGTAACCGCACAAATAAAACTCAAAGCCCGCCCGCTGTTTTTATAACAGCGGGCGGGTTTTGTTGTCTGCTCCCCTAAGGGTTGGGGGAATTATTTTTTTACGATTACCTCGTCAGCCAAAATATTGCCCACACGAACAAGCACACGGTGCCTGCCCGCAGGAAGCGAAGAGACGCAAAACCTGACGCATCCGTCCGCAACATAATCTGATGCCATGAAATTTGCGCTATTTCCATAAACCTTTATCCTGCAAAACTCATTGTCGCAACCGGGAAGCAATACGACCAGCGTATCGGTTACAGGAGTCAACACATACTTGTTCTTTCCCACAACGCCCTGCATGGAACATGATGTGTTAAGCACTACCGCAGACACAAGTGCCACCCGGAAGATAAGCGCCATGTATTTCCCAACTCTACCGTTACACATATTGATATAATAAAAGAATGCCGCGCAAAAAATGTGCGGCATTCTTTTATTCGAATTAGTCTAAACTCAATTACTGGAGCTTAACAATCACACGGCGGTTGTAAGAGAACGGGCTGATGTCGTTCACGCCACCTTTGTGCTCGATGATGATGTTGTCGCGGCTGAGACCCATCTTAACGAGTTCGTTTGCAACTGTGTTAGCACGAGCCTCGGAAAGTTTGTTGTTGTAAGCCTTTGTGCCGGTCTTGCTGTCAGCATAACCTGTTACGACAACCTTCTTGTTGTTGTCCTTTGCATACTTAACGAGTTCTTTTACGTTAACAAGATCTTTGCGCGATGCAATTCTGGACTTGTTGATGTTGAAGAATACAGACAACGGAGTTGTTTCGAATTCTTTTACAGTCTTGCTCTCTGATGCTTTCTGGTTTGCAAGAAGATTGCGCAAGCGCGAGTTTTCGTCCTGCTGCTCCTTGAGCGAAGAGTTAAGAGCATCGAGTTGCTCTTTGTTCATTGCCATGAGTGCGTCAACATCGGGAACCTTGTTCCAGCCGATAGTCTTGCCCAGGTTTATATTCAAACCTACGGAAACGCCTACCATCTTGTCCCAATAGCGGCTGCTTAGCTTTGTGTGGTTATTCCAGTCGGTATCGCCCTTACCGTTTACACCATCGAATGAACCTTCAGCTGCAAGAGCCCATACATCGAGATAAGCAGCCAGGCGACGGTTGATACGGAATGAGTTGTAGATACCCACATTGTAGGAAGGAGCGCGGTAGCTGCCCTTTTCATTAGCGTAATCTACCGATTCCATACGCTGCAAATAGCCAATACCCACATAAGGAGCAATGTTCCACACACGCTTCTCATTGTAGCCGCAGAAAGCGTTTGAAAGGTTGAACATAACGTCCTCCTGAATGCCCCAATACTTGTAAGCATTGTGAGTGTCGGAATTAAGAACAGCCTTTGACCAAATGCCCTGGAACTTGGTACGGAGACCGATAACCGGAGTGAACCACTTACCTACAGCCACCTCGAAGCCGAAAGTTCCGCGGTCAACGCTGAAAGGATTCTTGTTTCCAAGCTGCTCCTCGTTGGTGTAAGCTGCATTGAACTGACCGCCTACCTGTACAAACCAGTTAGCCCAGAACGAGTTAGTAGCAACACTGTACTTCTGCGTAGGAACTTCGTTTTCCTGCGCCATAGCACCTGTAGTAAAGCCTACGAGTGCAAGTGCAAACATTAACTTTTTCATAATTACTAATTTAGTATATCAATTTATAATCTACCACCTTTTAACAGACCGCATCTGCCGTCTATAATTTTCTGCAAAAGTAATAAATACTTTTATATCTTGATAACTTTCACGTGAAAATTATCTGCATCACGATTTTTTGCGCCTTTTGTTCGTTTTTCCCACCTCGATATTCCCTTTTTGACACCCCCACTATACAAAGCAACATGGTTCGTGTTGCTTTTAATGTAATATTGTACGGCTGTTTTTCGCGTTAACCGCATAAACGCAAGGCTCACTGCCGACAATTGCCACGCACATTGCACCGACATTATGCGTTTATTATTGTTCTTAAACATTTATGCCTTATCGGAAAACTATATTTGCTTTGTGATTTATAATGTGTCAAATACATCATGAGGCTTTAATGTTCAAAAACACTCACCGTGAACTGCCGCGAAAGTTACATTTGATATAGAAAAAACCATGTACTATGTGGGAAAAACCACATCGGACATAAAAAAAACTACATCGGACATAGAAAAAACGACATCAAACCTTTTTTTGCATGCAAATACCATAGACTATCTATGATTTACAAAAGCTCCACAAAAACGCATATCGGGTTGAAACGCAAATATTTGCATTAGGAGATGACGGAAACCGTAAAATTTTGCCGACGCACTTGTTTTACGACTATGCAAAGAGACCCTCGATTTTCTCCTGCGGAATTATCGCCACTATGAGCTTGCCCTCGGGTGTGTATTTAGGCGAAGTCGTGGCAAAAAGGTCATCTATCATTCCGCCCATTTCCTTGTCGGTCAACTGCGAACCATATGGTATTGCGGCGTGCCTTGCAAGCACAAGGGCTATATGTTTGTCGATTTCCTCCTTTACGCCCGCCCGGGCTTCGGTTTCAGCCAGAACGTCCTTCAGCAACTCTGTTGCATTAAGTTTCTCTGTTCCTGCCGGAAGCCCGTTAACGGTGAAATTTCCATCGCCCAAGTCGGAAATATCAAAACCGGCAGCCACTATTTCATCGGCCGATGCGGCGAGAGCGGAACTTTCCGCAGGTGTAAGGCTTACCGGCTCCGGGAAAATCAGCCTCTCGCTTGCACTCTTGCGTTCGGAAAGGTTTTTTAGAAAGCGCTCATAAAGTATGCGTATGTGTGCTCTGTGCTGGTCTATGACCATCAGCCCCGAATGCACGGCCGTCATTACATAACGGTCCTTGTACTGGAAATGTCCAAGCGAATGCTGGCTCAAAGGCTCAACGGCTTCAGGTTCGTTGGAAATGGGAATATTTTCCTGCGATGTTTCGCTGCGATGCCCCATACCTTCAAACAGTTTTTGCCAATTTCGCGGTGCCGCGCTGCGCGGCTGCGCCGTATTGTTGAATGGGTTATATCCCCCTTCAAGCTCAATGCGTGGCGGTTCTGCCGCCATTTTGCGCGGGTCGTAAACCGGTATGTCGTCCGGGGCTGCGTGAGAATCAAAATCGAGCTTCGGAACCGCGTCAAACTTACCTACCGCCTCTTTTACCGATGCCATTAGTATTTGAAACACAGCCTGCTCGTCTTCAAACTTAATCTCGGCCTTTGTGGGATGAATGTTAACGTCAATACGCGAAGGGTCGATGTCGAAATAAATGAAATACGGCACTTGCTCGTCAGGCGGCACAAGCCGTTCGTATGCAAGCATTACGGCACGTCCGAAATAAGGGTGGCGCATATAGCGCCCGTTAACGAAAAAGAACTGCTTAGCACCTTTTTTGCGCGAGCTTTCGGGTGTGCCCACAAAGCCTTTTATGCGCACAATCGAAGTATCGACATCTATATGGAGAAGCTGTTGGTTCATGCGTTTGCCAAACACATCGGCTACGCGTTGCAGACATGAGCCGGAAGGTAAGTCGTAAACCACTGCGTCGTTGCTGCTAAGCGAGAACCTTATATCGGGATGCGCCAGCACGATTTTCTCGAACTCCGCCACTATGTTGTTGAACTCTGTTTGGTTGGATTTCAAAAACCTTCGCCTTGCCGGAATATTGAAAAACAGGTTCTTCACGATGAAATTTGCACCCCCGTCGCATGCAACCAGTTGCTGGCCCACCACCCTTGAACCTTCGATTGAAAGGCTGACGCCCAGTCTGCTTTCGGCCGTGCGTGTGCGCAATTCCACTTGCGCCACAGCCGCTATCGAAGGCAGTGCCTCGCCGCGAAATCCCATGGTGTGGAGGCTGAACAAGTCGGAGGCTTGGCTTATTTTCGATGTGGCATGGCGCTCAAAGGCCATGCGGGCATCGGTTTCGCTCATTCCGCAGCCGTTATCAACAATCTGTATGCACGTTTTCCCTGCATCGGTAACAAGCACGTCTATTTTTGTTGCTCCGGCATCGATGGAGTTTTCAACGAGTTCCTTGACAACGGAAGCCGGACGCTGTATAACCTCGCCCGCCGCTATTTGATTGGCTACGGAATCGGGAAGTAAATGTATTATGTCGGGCATTGCATGTTTATGTTTATATATGTACCTGTAAAGCAAACGGGCGCAAACGCCGCATGCACACGCGTGTTCAACGTGTGCCCCCGCCTTGTTTTGCCATTTTCTCGCGCGCTATTTCGGATAGGTTCTGCAGCGGAGCCCGGCGACGCACCGTTTCGCGCAATTCGGTGCCGGCAGTCTTTTCTTTCCACACAAAAATGTCTTCCTTGCTCTTTGGGCGTATATAGTCAAACCACGCAAAGTTTTTCAGAAACATCTGGTCTGACGGCGCGAGTTTCAACGGATACATCGTGCCGTTTGCCGGTGCACTCCATATACGACTCATCTTGCGGTTCTTCATGTACATTCTCAGCTCGGAAGTCTGCATACGATTAAGCCCTATCATTGTGCTGTCGCTGTCGTAAGGGAAATAAGCAACATCGACATTTCCCACCACTTTACTCCAAGCAAGCTTTCCGCCATTGAAATAGGCAAACATTTCTCTCCCCGCAACCTGGTTGTAGCACGTACTGTCGAGTTTTTGCGCAAGAAGCGCCTGCCTTATCACATGCACACTGTCGATGGTGGTGTCCATAAACACCTGTATCTCCTCACCCAACAACTGTTGACCGTTGTTCCATACTATAGGGTTGCCATACATGGTCATTTTCTTGTTCTTTGAATCGTATTTCAGCGAATCGCACACGCTTTGCACATCTGTGCGGAAAGCCCTTGCCTTGTGATATCCGAAAACAAGGCGATACACACTGTCGGTGCGTATGTTGTAGGTGAAAATCTTGAATGAATCGGCATGCATATATAATGTGTCGGGCGAGGAATAGTCGCGCACCACCGCGTTTTTTGTTGCCATGGCATAACCCGTGGTGTCGCTGTATTCGCAGTAATCGCCCGTCATAAGGCTTTTGCTGGCTTTGTCATTATATATAATATTGCCATAGGCGTGCATATTGCCTTTTTTCTTGTCGTAGAACATGCTGTCGCCGGTCATGGTGCTTTTACCGTTTATAACCACCGAGCGGTCGAACAGTTCGGCATAGTCCTTTTTTGTGTCATAAAACCCGCGCTCGGTGTATATTCGGTTTCCCTCGCTGTTTATGTTCGAAGGTCCCACGATGCGGGCCACTTTTGTAAGCGTGTTATAGTGCAGGGTATCTGAGGTAAGCGTGAAACGCCCATTTGTAAGCTTTACGTGGTAGTTGAACACAGCATCACGCGTCTGTGGTGAATACTCTCCCCAATCAGAAACGAGCACGTTTTTTCCGTCACGCAGTCTGCCGCCGTCAAAAAAATATCCGAGGTTGTAAAGTTTGTCATAGTTTAGGCTGTCGGTTACAAGCAGCGTGCCGCGATGCCTGAGGTGTACGTTCTTCCTTGCCTGCGCAATTTGAGCATCGCCATCGTATTTCAAGTATTTCGCCGTGAGCGACAGCGTGTCGCCTTGTATCATTCTCACATTGCTGAAAGCCTCGAATGAGTTAGAGGCTTTGTAGTAATAGGCACTGTCGCAGAAAAGCCTTACATTGCCGTGCGTGAATTGCACATTACCATTAAGAATATTGGCATTTGGGTTCTTCAATATATCATAGTGAAGCCGGTCGGCGTGATTAAGCACAATGCGTTCCCCTTTCTGCCTTTTCGCTTTCCTACCGGATGACGGTAAACCCGCCGCGCCTGCCAGTAAGCACTGTAACGCAAACAGGGAAACGAGGCACAAAACGCACAAACGCGGTTTGCACCCCGATCTCTTTTTCCGCATGTTTACCACGCCGCCTTTCATTTCTTCACCCATCCCGGATATTTGAAATCGCAATCGCGCCACTCCGGCTTTATGCTGATATATGTGGTTTTCTGCTTTTCGCGTATCCAATCGTCTATAACCTTAGCCTGCTCCTTATTGACAAGTATATTTTGAAGTGTCTGGAAATCTTCGGTTATTGACGCATAATGCTCCTCATTGCGGTTTCTGAGTTTTACGATGGCACACACTTTCTGTCCCTTCGGCGTTGTCATAGAAAACGGCTTTGAAATTTCACCCGGCTTCATGGTGCTTATAACTTTAGCAACATCCTGCGGAAGGTCGCGCAGCTCGAACCACTGCGTCATACCGGCACGAGGATTGTTGGGCGAAACGCTTTTTCCCATTATTCCCCGATTGTTGCGCGTGTCCTTGTCGTCGGAATATATAACAGCGTCGTCAAACGTTATCTTTCCGCTTTTTATGTCGCCCGAAATGGAATCGAGTCTCGAAAGGCACGCTTTGATTGCCGCATCGCTTATATTAGGCTTTTTCAATATATGGCGCACTCTTATCTTGTCGCCCCTGCGGTCTATCAATTGTATTATATGATAGCCGAATTCCGTCTTAACTATGCGCGAAACCTTCTTGGGGTCAGTTAGCGAGAATGCCACGTTTGCAAATTCGGGTACAAGTTCTCCCTTTCCCATATATGGTAGTTCTCCGCCGTTGCGCCGCGTGCCCTCGTCATCGCTGTACATCATGGCAAGCGTTGAAAAATCACTCTCCCCCGATGTTATTCTCTTCGTGTAGTCGCGTAGCTCGTTCTCGATGTGTTCCACCTCCTCGCGGCTAACCTCGGGGGTGTTGGTTATAATCTGAACCTCGTAGCGCGTGGGTATTAGCGGAAGGCTGTCCTTAGGCACGTTCTTGAAATAGTTTCTCACCTCTGCCGGAGTAACCTTTACATCGGCCGCTATCTTGCGTTTTACATCTTCCACGACCATCATTCTTTTAAGCTGCTCCATTGTTTGCTGGCGTATTTGCGTCATGGGTTTGCGCATATACTCCTCGAGCTTTTCTTTCGAACCTGCCATTTGTATCATATAGTTAAGACGATACTCTAGCTCTTGAAGCACATCTCCGTCTTTCACTTCTATGCTGTCGATAAGAGCCTGGTGCAGGAAAAGCTTCTGTATTGCCATTTGCTCGGGTATCACGCAGCGAGGATTTCCCGATACCTGTTCTCCGTTCACCTCTGAGGCGAGACGCTGCTCTTCGACCTCGGACTTTAATATCGGATCATCGCCCACCACCCAAATAACTTCGTCGATAACGTTGTTGTCTTGGGCGAAAGTAACTGTCGGCAGCATTATGGCTGAAGCGCACAGTAATATATTTCTGAGATTTTTCATAATTCCTTATTGTTTTTGCAGACTTTCAGTGGTTGTTTACGGTAGCCACAACGCCTTCGTTTACTTCTATCCTGCTTCGGGCCCGCAGCTGTTCTACCCACTCTTTTTCTTTGAAATCCTGATAATCGTTAACCACCTGCGCCTTAACATCGGCCAGTTCCTTGGGGCCTTTCTTCAAAACCCGGCCTTCCATACCTAAATAGGGAAATGCCTTGCTAACATGCAGCTTCACGCCGCTGTCTTTGAATACATACCTGTCAACAAAGCGGTTTTCACCTTTTTTCCAAATACCGTGAGAAACCACTACTCTATCTTTGCCTTCGTTGAACTGTTTTTTTATAACATCATACCAATCATCGGGCCCATACTTTTTAAGCACCGACTTCACAGGCTTTACGAGAGCTTTGTCGGAGGTGTGGAACACAAAACCTTTGTAGCGCGGCGTGTCCCATCTGTATTTTTTTTTGTTCTTTCTGAAAAAAAGTTCCAAACCTGCATGGTCTTTTTCGGCCTTGTCCCAGGCTTCCTGCTTGGTTATATTGTAGGCAAGCAAGCCTTCCCTGTAATCCCTTATGGCATCTTTCATGTCGGCATCTTCGTCCTCGTGCTCCTTTTCCAACTTGTCGAGCACCTGCTCGCGAGTAAGTCCGCCCGAGGCTTTTACCAACTTGTCAACTGCATGGTTGAAAACCATTTGGCGCAGCCCCTGCTTGTTGAGGACTTCAACCAACTCCGCTTTTTTTTGCTCATAAGGCGCGAGCTTACCGCGTGAGCGCATAAGCACTATGTGATATCCCGCCGTTGATGCAAAAGGTTCCGACATCTCGCCGGCCTTCAACGCATAGCATTTTTCTTCAAATTCCTTGAGCGTTGACCCCGGACCGAGTTCCGGCAGCTCCCCGCCCCGCTTTGCCGACATTGCATCCTGAGAGAATTTCCTTGCAGTCTCCGCAAAATCAGCCCCGGCTTTCAGCAGTCTGTATACGGAGTCGATCCCGGCTTTTGCGGCGTTTTTCCTTGCTTCATCAGCCTTTTGCGGTACTGATATGAATATATGCGACACGTTTAGCACGTCAGAATCTTTCAGTTGTTCTTTTATCCTGCCGTAAACCGAGCGCACAATGGAGTCTTCGAATTGCCCATCGTCCAAATATTTCATTAGCAAATCGTCGCGATACGTTCCGAGCTCACTGCGGAAAGCAGCTGCCGTGTCCATGCGCTGCCTGAGGGCTTCGTCTATTTTAAGGCGATAGTTTATGTACAAATCGACATAGTCCTTGACGCTTGTGCCGGTTTCCTTGTTACGGTTGTAGGCGCGCTCGAATTCCGAGCGTGGAACCTCCCGGCCGTTGATGGTCATCACCACGGGGTCGGCACCTTCTTGGGCGTAAAGCCCCATGCAGACCAACATTGACAGCAGTAGGGTTTTTATGCGCTTCATTTTACTTATAAGGGAAAGTTGCTGTGTGCCGCGTAGGCTGTGTCATACATTTGAGGCCGGGCTGTAGTTCGGGGCTTCGCTTGTTATGGTTATGTCGTGCGGATGGCTTTCCAATACTCCCGCATTGGTTATGCGTGTAAATTTGGCTTTGTGCAACTCGTCGATGGTGTGTGCCCCGCAATATCCCATGCCCGAGCGCAAACCGCCCACAAGCTGATAAATAACTTCTTGCACCGTACCTTTGTATGGCACCCGACCACTTATGCCTTCGGGCACGAGCTTCTTCGCGTCAGTTACCCCGCTTTGGAAATACCTGTCTTTCGAACCGTTCTCCATGGCTTCGAGCGAACCCATTCCGCGGTACGACTTGAACTTTCTGCCATTGAATATTATTGTTTCACCGGGAGATTCCTCGGTTCCCGCCACGAGCGATCCTATCATAACCGAGTTTCCTCCGGCAGCGAGAGCTTTTACTATGTCGCCCGAATACCTTAATCCGCCGTCCGCTATCATCGGCACTCCGGTACCGGCCAGGGCACACGAAACATCGTATACCGCCGTAAGTTGGGGTACACCTACGCCGGCCACAACACGTGTGGTGCATATAGAGCCCGGACCTATGCCCACCTTTATTCCATCGGCTCCTGCCTCTGCAAGAGCCTTGGCAGCTTCTCCGGTAGCCACGTTTCCAACCACGAACTCCTGCTCGGGAAAAGCAGCCTTTGCGGCACGCAGCTTGTCTATAACGCCCTGCGAATGCCCATGAGCGGTGTCAATCACAATCGCATCGGCCCCGGCCCTTACCAAAGCCTCGATGCGCTCGAGCGTGTCAACCGTTACACCCACGCCTGCTGCCACACGAAGGCGTCCTTTATCGTCTTTGCAAGCCATGGGCTTGTCTTTTGCCTTTGTTATGTCCTTATATGTTATAAGACCCACGATATGATTATCCTTGTCAACAACAGGCAGCTTTTCTATCTTGTGGTGCTGCAATATTTCGGCAGCTTGGTCAAGGTCGGTTTTCTGCGTTGTGGTAACGATGTTTTTGCTCGTCATCACCTCATCGATTTTCTTGTTCAAGTCGTGCTCGAAACGCAGGTCGCGATTGGTTACTATGCCCACGAGATGTTTCTCCTCGTCCACCACCGGTATGCCTCCAATGTGGTATTCACGCATCAGGCTTAGAGCTGTGCGCACCGTTGAACCGTGGAGAATGGTTACGGGGTCATATATCATGCCGTTTTCGGCGCGCTTCACGATTGCCACTTCACGTGCCTGATCCTCTATGGGCATATTCTTGTGTATTACACCGATTCCGCCCTCGCGTGCAATGGCGATAGCCATTTTCGACTCGGTTACGGTGTCCATCGCAGCGGTTACGAAAGGAATGTTCAAGTTTATTTTTCGCGTGAAACGCGTTGCGAGCGAAACTTCTCTCGGCAGCACATTAGAATAAGCGGGAATCAAAAGGACGTCGTCAAAAGTAAGTCCGTCCATCACAATTTTGTCTGCAATAAATGAAGCCATATAAATCTGTTTTTATTGCGCACAAATTTACTCAAAATATTTAAGTCAAACGAGCTTCGGCAGCGTTTTTAACCTAATCTAACACCGCATTTCGCACCGCCGCCCTATTTCTGCGGACGCTCGCATGGGTTTTGGAAGTTGCACACACCAAAGCCACACGAAACGCCTTTGCCGCTGCCACACCATACCGCCGGCAAAGCGCAAGCTGCCGCGCCATGCCCGCGTGCAATACAGCCACGCACATTCCTTTGGTTTACAACTCACTGCCCATTTTCTCCATGTTTTTATATCTTACTGCATTTCAATTCTTTAAAAACGTGCAAAAAAGGTCTGATGTAGTTTTTTCTATGTCTGATGTAATTTTTTCTACATAGGACATGTTTTTTTCTACATCCCTACATGTTTCATAGGTTAGCCACACAGCCATTTCCATGCGTGAAATGAAGGAGCTGCTGTATGCTCACCTTGGAAGAAATATTCCGAAAAGACTTATTACGGCTACTGCCGCAATCGTGAACGCTGCGGCAATCGGCACAAGGTTGTGGCTGTCGCGCAGCACACAGTGTTCCATTCCCATTTTTCTTACACAAGCGGCATACACCGCCACCCCTATTGCCATTCCGAGGCATGCGCCCGCCAAAACGTCAAAGGGATAGTGCACCCCAAGATATATGCGCGAATAGCAAACTATTATTGAGAAGCAGAAAAGAGAGACGCACACCAATCGGTTGCGCAGCAAAAGCATAAGCCACACACTCTCGCCGAAACAGTTTGCCGCATGGCTTGACACGAAACCGAAGCGTCCGCCGTGATATCCGTTAACATAATGTAGCAAAAAGCTTATGCTGTCGTTGTGGGACGGTCTCGGACGTTCGACAAGTCGCTTTATGATTCCCGATACCTGGTCGCAAAGCGCTACCACCGCCACGCTTGCCACAATGAGTACCACCGCACGCAGCTTGCTTTTGCTTTCCGACAACACCACACAGACTATCGACAATATTAGCGGAACCCAAATGAGTTTGCTTGAAATGTTATAGAAAAAGAAATCGGAATAGCGCGTACCGCCGAAGTTTATCGTAACCATTGACAAAACATCGAAAAAATGCAGGTTTGCAATCACAGCCTTTGAGCGTGTTAACAGAAACCATGCCACCAGGGCCATATTCAGTGCCATGCACACTGTATCCATGTCAACTGCTGTGAACCCGGTAAAGCGTGATATTTTTTTTTCGTTGCCGTGCATTTTTTCTTTTTCCCCATTTGGCTGCAAAGCCGCAAGCACCATACCGTGCGCACCCTGCAAACTTTGGCAAAGATAGCCTTTTTGTGCCAAAAACAGCGACGGTTACACTCTTTTTTACCCTGTACGGGCAAATGTACTAACGCAAAGACACAGAGCGCCCTGCGTCCGCAACTGTTCGAACGCAGGGCATGCTCTCTTGTTTACGTTAGTTCGCCATTTCGGAGATGAACTTTATTCTCACAAGCCTTATCTCCTCTTCGCTGTAATCCTCGTCAAGATTTTCCATTGCCTCCTCTATCGAATCGGTCTCCGAACTTTTGAAATATGAATAAATGTCGTCAATGCGATCTTCGTCCATATTCTCCTCAAGGAAATAGTCAATGTTTATGCGTGTGCCGGAGTACACAATCGACTCCATCTCGTCAAGAAGTTCCGAGAACTCAAGTCCGTTGGCCATGGCAATGTCGTTAAGATCAACCTGCCTGTCTATTGCCTGTATTATGTTAACCTTCACCTTCGACTTCTTCGCTACCATGCGCACCCTCATGTCCTCGGGCCTTTCTATCTCGTTATCCTCGCACCAACGCCTTATAAGCTCGCAAAACTCCTTGCCGTAGCGGCGCGCCTTGCCCGCCCCCACGCCGGGTATGTTTTGCAGCTCCTCGGTGGTTATGGGATAAATAGTTGCCATAGCCTCGAGCGATTGGTCCTGGAATATTACGTATGGCGGAATGTCGAGCTTTACCGAAAGTTCCTTCCTAAGGTCACACAGCATCTGATATAGTGCCGGGTCAACGGCATTCGCCCCGCCATCGTGAACGGATGCGTCTGTTTCTTCTTCGTTAAATTCGTTGTCTTTTGTAACCATAAACTCTGTTGGTTTTTTCATGAACCTGCGTCCTTTTTCCGTAAGTTTAAGCACTCCATAGTCTTCTACTTTCTTTTCGAGATATCCTGAAAGCTCAGCCTGACTTATCACGGCATTGAGCATTCTGTCGTCCTCGTCTTCGCAGATTCCGAAAGTTTCAAGCTTGTCATGGTGGCGCGCAAGTGTTTCATCTGTTTCGCGCCCATGAAGTACGTCTTTTATATAATCGTCCTTAAAATTCTCTTTTGTAAGCTTAATTGTGAGCAATACATTCAAAAGTTCCTCCCTCGCGTCCACTCTTTCGTGCGGATGCAGGCAGTTGTCGCAGTTTTCGCAATTATCCTTGTCATACTCCTCTCCGAAATAATGCAGCAACAATTTTCGCCGACACACCGTGCTTTCGGCATAGTTTGAAGTGGCTCGCAAAAGTTGCCTGCCTATATCCTGCTCGGCAATAGACTTCCACTCCATGAGCTTTTCAAGCCTGCGCACATCGTCGCGTGAATAAAATGCTATGCACCTGCCCTCGCGTCCGTCCCTTCCGGCGCGCCCTGTTTCCTGATAATATCCCTCAAGGCTCTTTGGCATGTCGTAGTGGATAACAAAGCGAACATCGGGCTTGTCTATTCCCATTCCGAATGCTATTGTGGCAACTATCACATCGATTTTCTCCATTATGAAGTCGTCCTGCGTCCTTGAACGTGCTGCTGCGTCCATGCCCGCATGGTATGCCGCCGCCGATATATCGTTTGCCTTCAGCACTTCGGCAAGTTCCTCAACCTTTTTACGGGACAGGCAGTAGATTATTCCGCTTTTGCCGGCGTTTTGCTTTATGAACTTTATTATGTCCTTGTCGATGTTTTTTGTTTTCTGCCTTACCTCGTAATAAAGGTTCGGTCTGTTAAAGGAGCTTTTGAAGTCTTTCGCGGCGGAAATGCCGAGATTGCGCTTTATATCGGCTCTAACCTTGTCAGTGGCGGTTGCCGTAAGAGCAATTATGGGCGCGCGCCCTATTCGTTCTATTATGTCGCGCAGGTTGCGGTATTCCGGCCGGAAATCATGCCCCCACTCCGATATGCAGTGGGCTTCGTCTATTGCGTAGAACGACACTTTTACCTTTCTTAGAAACTCCACGTTCTCCTCTTTTGTTAGAGTTTCGGGTGCCACGTAGAGAAGTTTGGTGCTTCCCTCCGTTATGTCGCGCTTCACCTGCTCTATGGCGGGCTTGTTGAGCATGGAGTTTAAGAAGTGGGCCACGTTGTCAATCTCACTCATGTTGCGCACCATGTCAACCTGGTTTTTCATCAGGGCAATAAGGGGCGACACCACGATAGCCGTGCCTTCCATGAGGAGCGCGGGCAGCTGGTAGCATAGCGACTTGCCGCCGCCCGTTGGCATGAGCACAAACGTGTCGTTACCCGCAAGGACGTTTCGGATTATTGCCTCCTGGTCGCCCTTGAACTTGTCGAAGCCGAAATAGCGTTTCAACTCCTCTGTCAGGTTCATATCTTTGTTTGCCATGTTTCTTTACAACGGTTGCTCCACTGCCGCAAGGACAAATTTAGCCATTATATACAACTCCGGTGCATGCGGGCAGCTTATTTTTTCTCTGTAGCCTTCAGCGATGGTGCGGCAAGGTTCTCAGATTTCTCCACCTGCTCTTTGGCGTAGTCAAGGTTCACTTTGAACGATTTCACGTTTTTCGATGGAAGTTCGAACATTGCGTCCCTCATTATTGCCTCCACTATTGCGCGCAATCCTCTTGCCCCGAGCTTGAAGTCGATAGCTTTCTTTACTATGTAGTCGAGAACGCCCTCGCCGAACGTAAGTTTTATGCCATCGATGCTCATAAGCTTCGCGTATTGCTTTATTATGGAGTTCTTGGGCTCTGTGAGTATGCGGCGCAGCGCATCCTTGTCGAGCGGGTTCAAGTGTGTTACTATCGGCAGTCTTCCCACTATCTCGGGTATAAGTCCGTATGCCTTCAAGTCCTGCGGTGCAACATATTTCATCAGGTTCGAGCGGTCAACCTGCATATTATTCTGCACAGAGCCGTAGCCTATGGTGTGTGTATTCAAACGCTGCGCAATGCGGTCTTCTATACCCTCAAACGCCCCGCCGCATATAAACAGTATATTTCGCGTGTTTATATGCACATACTCCTGTTCGGGATGCTTGCGTCCACCTGCCGGCGGCACATTAACCTCTGTGCCTTCAAGGAGTTTTAGCATTGACTGCTGCACTCCCTCGCCGCTCACATCGCGAGTTATCGAGGGATTGTCGCCCTTGCGTGCAATTTTGTCAATCTCGTCAATAAACACAATGCCCCGCTCGGCTCTCGCCGCATCGTTGCCGGCGGCCTGGTAAAGGCGCGACAGTATGCTCTCCACGTCCTCGCCCACATATCCTGCCTGGGTAAACACCGTGGCATCGACTATTGTGAACGGCACATTCAGCAGCCGCGATATCGTACGCGCCAGCAAGGTTTTACCGGTACCCGTAGGACCGAGCATGAGTATATTCGATTTCTCTATTTCAACCTTATCGTCCTCCACTTTCTGCGACAAACGCTTATAGTGGTTGTAAACGGCCACGCTAAGTGTGCGCTTTGCATCGTCCTGCCCTATAACATACTGGTCGAGATACTCTTTTATTTCCTTTGGCTTGGGTATGTCGGCAAGCTTCACCGCATCAATAGCGGCCTTTTCTTTTTCCCTGCCCAACTGTTCGCGTATTTCTTTGTAATACGCCACAAGCCTTTCGGCGCAATCCTCGCATATGGTCTCCCCATGAGGACCGAGCACAATAATGCCAAGGTCGGTTTCACTCTGTTTGCGCCCGCAAAAATCGCAAACCGGTTCGCTCTGCTTCTTTGTCATTTTCCGCGAACAAGTATTTTGTCAATCATTCCGTAGTCAAGAGCCTCCTGCGATGTCATCCAGTAGTCGCGGTCGGAATCCTGCCACACTTTGTCGAAATCGGTGTGCGAATGCTCGGCTATTATTGTATATAGTTCCTTTTTCAGTTTCTGGATTTCCCGAGCCGTTATCTCTATGTCAGACGCCTGCCCCTGTGCTCCGCCCATGGGTTGGTGTATCATTACGCGACTGTGTTTCAGCCCCGACCTCTTGCCCTCTTTTCCGGCAACGAGCAACACCGCCGCCATCGAGGCAGCCATTCCCGTGCATATGGTGGCTACGTCGCAGCTTATGAACTGCATCGTGTCGTAAATTCCCAAGCCGGCATAAACCGAGCCGCCCGGCGAGTTGATGTATATTGATATATCTTTCCCAGGGTCGCACGAATCGAGATAAAGCATCTGCGCCTGGAGCGTATTGGCCGTATAGTCATCGATCTGGGTGCCGAGAAATATTATGCGATCCATCATAAGGCGCGAAAACACGTCCATCTGCGTAACGTTCAACTGGCGTTCCTCAAGGATATACGGGTTCAGATACTGGTTCTGCGCCTTTATAACATCGTCAACAACCATGCTGTTCATGCCCAGATGCCCGCTTGCGTATTTTCTGAAGTCGTCTTTTACAGTCATATATTACACTGAATTTGTTTTGTTTATTGTTACGGACACGGTGCTGCTGCCCATTTGTCCTTACGCAAAGATATATAAATCCTGTTTCATGTAAAACTTTTTGGCTCTTTTTTTCCAACCCATCCCGCCATGCACACATTTATTTATGTAGCGCATGCCAACGACCGATACACAAAACGGTGTTTTCGTCTTGCCGGATTTTAGCATATCGATTCGCCACCGCAAAAAACACATCGCATATAGAAAAAACTATGTCCCATGTAGGAAAAAAAACATCAGACATAGGGAAAAAAACATCAGACCTTTTTTCTACGCTTGTAACCCGTTGTAAAACAACAAGCTGCACAAACCACTGCCACCGACAACAATTACCTGTTTTTCAGCAGATTGATTTAATGCAACCTTTCCACGAATTCCGCATTGCAAAACGTGCCCGGCCCGCTTGCAATGCAAAATATCCGCACAACCGCAACGCAGGAACGGAAAAAGAGCTATTTTTGTATTTCTCATCCCTGCGCCGCATATTCGTGCCGGCATGGGGGAAAGTAACACGAACATGGAGCAGTTCATACACGCCGCCGGCGTAAGAGTAAACAACTTAAAAAACATCACGGTCGACATTCCCCTAAACAAACTTGTGGTAATAACAGGTTTGTCGGGTTCGGGCAAATCCTCTCTGGCTTTCGACACACTTTACGCCGAAGGTCAGCGCCGCTATGTGGAAAGCCTGTCAGCATACGCACGCCAGTTTCTCGGCAGGATGCCTAAGCCCGACTGCGACTTCATAAGCGGACTTCCGCCCGCCGTTGCCATACAACAACACGTGGCACAACGCAACCCGCGCTCCACCGTAGGCACAACAACCGAAATATACGATTACATGCGGCTGCTGTTTGCCCGCGTAGGCAAGACCATCTCGCCCGTGAGCGGCACCGAAGTGCACCACGACACGCCCTCCGACGTTGTTAAATGCTCGCTTTCCTATCCCGAAGGAACTAAATTCACCGTATGCGCACCGCTTAAAGTGCGCGGCGGACGCACGCTCAAAGAGCAGCTGCTTGTTAACACACAGCAGGGACTTACACGCATAGACGTTGGAGGAGACATCGTCAAAGCCGAAGACTTTGCAAATTCTCCCGAAGTTGAAAAGGCAAAAGCCGAAAACCTGCTGGTTGTCATAGACCGTCTGAGCGTATCGGCCAGCAGGGAAGCCCTGTCGCGTCTCACCGACTCGGTGGAAACAGCCTTCTTCGAAGGAGATGGCGAATGCCTGCTGCGCTTCTACCCTGCAAAAATCACAAACCGCTTCTCAACGCGCTTTGAAGCCGACGGCATTACCTTCCGGGAACCAAACGACAACATGTTCTCGTTCAACTCTCCGCTCGGCGCATGCCCCGCATGCGGGGGCATAGGCAAGACAATGGGCATAGACGAAAACCTTGTGATTCCCGACAAGTCGAAAAGTGTTTACGATGGCGCGGTGGTATGCTGGCGCGGAGAGAAGATGGGCATGTGGAAAGACGAGTTCTGCCGCAGGGCAAAGCGGGACAAGTTTCCCATCTTCAAACCCTACTTCGACCTTACGCAAAAGGAAAAAGCCATACTGTGGCACGGAAGCGAAGCCGAGCGCACACTGCCCGAAGACCAACAGGTAAGCATAGACGCCTTTTTCAGAATGGTGGAAGCCAATAAATATAAAATTCAATACCGCGTTATGGCTGCACGATACCGGGGGCGCACCGTATGCCCCGTATGCGGCGGCACAAGACTTAGGCCCGAGGCAAGATACGTTAAAATATCAGGCAGGGACATAACAGAGCTTGCAGCCATGCCAATAGACGAACTGCAAAAATTCTTCGCAAAGCTCGAACTGTCGGAAACCGACCGCAAAATAGCCAAAAGACTGCTTGACGAAATAAACAGCCGTCTCGACTACCTTGTGAATGTGGGGCTGGGCTACCTTACGCTTAACCGTTCAAGCAACACGCTGTCGGGAGGCGAAAGTCAACGCATAAGCCTTGCAACATCTTTGGGCAGCAGCCTTGTGGGGGCTTTATATATACTCGACGAACCGAGCATCGGGCTGCACAGCCGCGACACCTACCGTCTGATAAAGGTTTTGCGCAGTCTGCAAAGGCTTGGCAACACAGTGGTTGTGGTTGAGCACGATGAAGAAATAATACGCGAGGCCGACTACATTATAGATGTAGGTCCCGAAGCCGGACGCAACGGCGGGGAAATAGTATATGCGGGAGACATGAGCGACATAAAAAAGGGCACAAACAGCCACACGCTGCGCTACCTGTTAGGCGAAGAGAAAGTGGAAGTACCCGCATCGCGCCGCGCATGGAACAATTTCATCGAAATAAAAGGCGCGAGGGAAAACAACCTCAAGAACATTAACGTTAAATTCCCCCTCAACATTCTGTGCGCCGTTACGGGAGTCAGCGGCTCGGGCAAGTCTACCCTTGTAAGAGACATACTCTACCGTGGGCTTAAACGCCACCTGGACGAAGTTTGCGACCGTCCAGGTGAGTTCACATCCATAGACGGCGACATCGGCGAAATATCTGCGGTGGAGTTCGTTAACCAGGAACCCATAGGCAAATCGTCGCGCTCCAACCCTGTTACCTACATTAAAGCCTACGATGAGATACGCCGGCTAATGGCATCGCAGCCGCTTGCCGTGCAAATGGGATACACTCCGGCCCATTTCTCGTTCAATGCCGAGGGCGGGCGTTGCGAAACCTGCAAGGGCGAAGGCGTTATAAAGGTTGAGATGCAGTTCATGGCCGATCTTGTGCTAACATGCGACGAATGCCACGGCAAACGCTTCAAGAAAGACATTCTCGATGTGAAGTTCGGGGGAAAAAATATTTACGACATTCTTGAAATGACGGTAAACCAGGCTATAGAATTCTTCACGGAGCAAAACCGCCCCAACATAGCAAAAAGTCTGAAACCGTTGCAAGACGTGGGGCTCGGCTACATAAAGCTCGGGCAATCGTCATCAACTCTGTCGGGCGGAGAAAACCAAAGGGTTAAGTTGGCATACTATCTCGGCATGGGCAAAACGAAACCAACGCTGTTCATCTTTGACGAGCCCACAACCGGCCTGCACTTCCACGATATAAAAAAGCTTTTGCTTGCATTCAACTCGCTCATCGACAAAGGACACTCAATAATTGTCATTGAGCACAACATGGATATCATAAAGAGTGCCGACTACATTATAGACCTCGGTCCGGAAGGCGGAAGGGGAGGCGGTAAAATCATAGCCCAAGGCACGCCCGAGCAAGTGGCGGAAAACAAAGACAGCTATACGGCAAAATTCCTGCGTGCCAAACTAAAGTGAAGCCGCAAAGCGGCCCCCGCGCTCAAAAAACATACAGGCGTGAAACAGTGTGTCGGCATTTACCGGCGTGAGTGGCAGGTAGCCGGCGGCGAAGCTGTCGCAACCGTCATTTGAAACGCCTTTGACCAACGGCATTGCGCATGCAAGTTTTCGCGTTTCGGCAAGAAGTTCGCCACGGTGGTTTCCCGACAATATCCCGAACCATGCCGCGCTTCCGGCTGCGGGAACAATTCCGAGCGAGTTGGCGGCCATTCCCATAGTGTGGCGGAAATTCATTTCCACGCATGGAAACACGGCTGCTCCATGCACTGTTTTGCACAACATCATGTCAATCCCGAGAAACCCGGCATACTCAGGCACACTGCTGCCGAGCATTTCCGCAACACAATGTTCAAAAGCCGCTGCTTCCCCTTTCGAAGCCCCCGCAATGCGCCATATATCCTCTCCGCGCAATGAGCCTTGCGAAAGAAAGTTACCGCCATATCCGCCACCGGCATCGGTGGAAAATTCGGAATATCCCAAAAACTCGTAAGGTTTTCGAGCTTCTTTACGAAACTCCATTGCAAAGTCGGCTATTTTTTCGTAATACGGTTGAATTTCCACGCCGCCCTGCCTGCGGCACGAGGCACTGCACCAATCACGCGCCCTCTCGCCCGTTCCGTTTACGGCAAGCAAAACGCCCCTTCCGCTCCCCGAAAGAGGGCGTTTAAGCACACATTTCCCAAGTTTCCCCACAATCTCCGCCGCCTCTTGCTCGTTCTCTGCAAAATACGACTCTCCGGCAAAGCGCAAACCGGCAAGTTTTTCACAGGAGCGCAAGCGCCGCAACAGCATGCCGAGGAACCGTGAGCCGAAGCGGCGGCTTTGCAAACGCCGCAATGTTTCTATTTCATCGTTCCCCACGCCCACGGCAAGCCCCGCCTTCTGCGCCTCGCAAACCACGGCTTTGTCCCAGCCCCAAGGCAGAACAGCCGCGCCGCGAGCCTCGCAGAGCGAAGAAACAAGTGTTTTACCGCGCCTTGCAAGGGGCAAGGCCGAAAGAAAACCCAGGCATTCCTCCACACAGGGCACAACAACCGCATCGCATTCCATGGCCCAATACGGAAGCAGCGCAAGGTCGCGTTCTATAGCCCTCGCAGTCTTTGAAGGTGTAAAGTTGCGCAAGCCGCATGCCAAAGCCTCCTCATGACCTGCATTAAAAATTCCGCAAACCTTAACCGGGCTCAATTCCTTTCCTGCCATGCTGCAAAGTTACCCTTTATGGCACTATCAGATACCATAAGACGAAAAAAACAGGAATGTTTTTTTACGGCACATAGCCAACCTGTAAAAACCGATTGCCGCCGGTAAAAAAACAGAGCACGCAACAAAACCGCGTATCCCCTTGATTTACAAGAAAATGTCTTTGCGTGTAAATATTTTGCAACTATTTGTTTTTCAAAGCATTGCAAATGAAATAAAAAAGGTCTGATATAATTTTTTCTACGTCTGACATAATTTTTTCCATATAGGACATGATTTTTATTATTTCAGATATAATTTTCCACGGCGTTGCGGTTCGGAATATTATTCGTAATTTTGCACCGATTTTGCCGGAACAATAGCTTCGTTCAAAAAAGCAGTGCAATGGCGAATTAAGGTATCACAACTTAATTTAGAGTAACACAAAACAAAATGAAAGAAATCACAATCAACGGAACAAGCCGTACCGAAGTTGGCAAGAAAGCCACACACGAGGCACGCAAGGCAGGTCTCGTACCCTGCGTAATCTACGGAGAGGCAAAAGACGCCAACAACGCCCCTGTAGCCAAATCGTTTACAATCCCCTACGAAGAGGCACGCAAACTTCTCTTCACGCCCGACATCTTCCTTGTTGATGCCGTTATCGATGGCAAAAAGCACACGGCAGTAATTCAGGACGCACAGTTCCACCCTGTAAAGGACACTATACTGCACATTGACTTCTTCGAGGTTCACGCAGAGAAGCCCATCGTAATGGGTGTACCCATCCAAACAAAGGGTCTTGCCGTGGGTGTAAAGGCCGGCGGTCGTTTGAACGTTACCGTGCGCAAGATTAAAGTTCGCGCCACGTTCGACAAAATTCCCGAGAAACTGTATGTTGACGTTACAAACCTACATCTCGGCAAGAGCATAAAGGTTGGCGACCTCAGCTTCGAGGGTCTTGAACTTGTAACCCACAAAGACGTTGTGGTTTGCACCGTTAAGACAACCCGCGCCGCACAGAGCAACGCCGCAGCCGCAACTGCTACACCGGCAGCCACAACAACTACCGAAGAATAAGCAAACACAAACAAATAACGGGCGCGGAACACATACATGTTTCTGCGCCCGCTTTGTTTTTATACCGCAATATTTCACATAATGGCGAACAAGAACTTTTTAATTGCAGGCCTGGGAAACATAGGGCCCGAATACGAAGGCACACGCCACAACATAGGCTTCATGATTGCCGATGCGCTTGCAAAATCGGCCGGAGCCACTTTTGAGGACAAACGCTACGGATTCGTGGCAACCGTGCCGCTAAGAGGGAACAAACTGTATCTGCTCAAGCCCTCAACATATATGAACCTGAGCGGAAACGCCGTGAGATACTGGTTGCAGCAAAATAAAATCGCGGTGGAAAATCTGCTCGTGGCCGTTGACGACCTTTCACTGCCTTTCGGCAAAATAAGACTGAAGCCCTCAGGCAGCGAGGCGGGACACAACGGACTGAAAAACATCACATCGGTTTTGGGCACGCAAAACTACGCGCGCCTGCGCTTCGGAATAGGCAACAACTACCCGCGCGGAGGACAGGTTGACTGGGTGCTGGGTAAATTCCCGCCCGAACAGCTTGCCGAAATGGACGCAAGGCTCAACGTTGCCTGCGAGGCTATAAAAGCCTTCTGCCTAACGGGGATTGACTTCGCAATGACCAACTTCAACAACAAATAGCCCATGGCAAGCTCACGACTCGACAAGTGGCTTTGGGCGGCAAGAATATTCAAAACCCGAACCCTATCAACGCAAGCCTGCCGCAACGGCAAAGTTACCGTAAACGGGGCTTTGGCAAAAGCATCGCACACGGTGAACATAGGAGACAAAATAGGCGTGCGCAAACCGCCAATAACTTTCACGTTCGAAGTTCTTATGCCCATAACCCAAAGGGTGGGCGCAGCAAAAGTGCCGCAGGTGCTGCGAAACATTACATCAAAGGAACAGCTGGAATTTTTGGAAATGGCACGCATAGGGCGCAACGCCGTTCGCGATCGCGGCACAGGAAGACCCACAAAAAAAGAACGTCGCGAAATCGAGGACTATATGCTCACCCCCGAATACAGCGGCGAAGACTATGCCGGCAGCGCGTTTGAAAGCGAGGATGACGATTTCGACTTCAACCTCGACGACCTTACGGAAAACGACTGACCCACGTATTACTTGCGGCTGTCCACCTTTTTGCCCATAGCGTCAACCCATAGCGGCTTGTCCGGGTCGATGCACACACAAAGCTTGTTCTTGTCCGTATCCCAAACCTGCTGCATATAATTCGGCGCATATCCCAGCCTTTCCGCCGTTGAGCACATTTGCTTCTGCGCGTTGTTTTTGGATTTCAGGTTCGCGCCGCTTCCGGCAGCCCAGAAACGTTTTGCAGGGTCGTTCTTCAACCACATTTCCGTCCCCTCGTCAAAATTCATTATCGAATAGTCCATAAAGCCGTACCACTGTCCCGGGGTGGTCTCTGTGGCATACGAGCCGCCCGCCGCGAAGTAATTGGGGTAATGCTCCATGTTGAAGTTTATTATGTCTATCGGCTGGCGGTAAGGGTTCTCCCCGAAAAGCGGATAATGACAGGGCGCTTCGTCGCAGCAGTTAATTAGCGTGATGGGGCGTGTCCACACGCCGCTCGCCAGCCTGTAGCCGTTGAATGTGAACCCGCGTGTGCAGAAAACAGAACTGAGGTACTCGCCGTAGAAATGCTCGCCGCCCACGGCAAAGCCCACTCCAAAGCCCACTCACACTGTGTGAGCCATATAAAACTCGAAGCTGTAGTTCGACACCTGCACGCCGCGCACGCCCACGCAGCCCTCGACGCCTACGTGCGGTTTCTGCTTGCGGTCGTACTGGTTCTTGTCGGTTGCCTGAAGCTCGCAGTTCTCCACCCAGATGCCCTCAAAGCGCGAGCCGTCAATGCACACGATGTTCTTCTGGTTGTCGGGCAGGTTCACCGACAGGTTCTTAATTGCCGCATGACCTGTGCGGTTTCCCATGCACGCCACCACGGCATATTCTTTTTTGGAGTCCAACGCCTCATAGCACCGCTTCGACACGGCAAGCGTTACACCCGTTACCTTTTCACTGGTGTCAAGAACAGGCCTGCGCCCGCACTTCTGCCCCACAATCTCTATCGAGGCCTTCACGCCGTCATACACAGGCACGCCAATGGCGCAGCAAGTCTGCCCGTCCTCACTGTCAGTGAAGCCGTCAATCATGTATGTGCCGTAATACAGTTTCACCCTGCCGCTCACGCCGAGCGAGTTTACGACCTTCTGTATGGCCTGCTCGTCATTGCTCCCGGTGCATACGAAATCGGCGAGCGTCTTGTCGTGTTCCGATGAATTTGCCGCCGCCACGGTAACAATATGGTCGGCGTGCAACGCCACATTCTTCTGTATTCCGCTCTTGACCGCTGCCGGCGTTGAAGTCTGCGCCGCAACCCTTAAACCCACAAGCAAAGCCAGGGCTGTGTATAGAAACATCCTGTTCATTTTCGATTAAAATTTTATTAATGTTGCAAATACAGCAAAAAGTTTTAACACGCCCTCAAACCTCCCCACCCCGCCCTTTGTCATTTTTATATTAAGCAACTAATCCACAGCACTTTACACAGTTTTCAACCATTCTTCATTACTTTCTGATTATAAACAAGTTGCATACGGCGAAAAAAGGTCTGATGTAGTTTTAATTATGTCCGATATATTTTTTCCTACGTCCTATGTAGTTTTTCCCATGTCCCATGTAGTTTTCGGGAAGTTTGGGAAAGCGTGCGCAATCCTGAATATTCCCACAGCCTTTGGCGCGTTTTGTAATTAAATTCCTATATTTGTATGTTTGTTTTCTTCACAAACGAATCGTGTCATGAAACCTATAAAAATCGGCGCAGCCATAATCTCCGCATTGCTGGCGCTTGCCCCTACAGGTGCAGCCGCACAAACAGACAATATATACAGGAACTTCCAGAACCCTCCCTCGGAGGCGCGCCCCCAAGTGTGGTGGCACTGGATGAACGGCAACGTGTCGAAAGACGGCATACGCAAGGACATTATGTGGATGCACAACTCCGGCATAACAGGGTTTCACTTGTTCGACGCGGGTATGGGCTGTCCGCAAATAGTGCCAAGGCTCATAACATACCTATCCCCCGAGTGGAAAGAGTGCGTAAAATACGCCGTGAGCCTTGCCGACTCGCTCCACATGAATGTTACCATTCCCGCATCGCCGGGATGGAGCTGCACTGGCGGACCGTGGGTAAAGCCCGAGGACGCGATGAAAAAGATAACATGGCGCACCATGACCGTAAACGGCGGACGCACATTCAAGGGCAAACTGCCCGAGCCGTTCAACGCCGCCGGCAGTTTCGGCGACATGGACAACGGCGAGGCGAACCACATAAAGCTCTACAAGGACATAGCCGTAATAGCCGTGAAACTGAACAGCGGGGACGGAGACCCCATGTCGCTAAAGGCAAAACTGTCGTGCAGCGGCGGAAACTTCACAATGGAACAGTTGAATGACGGAAGACTGAAAAACGGTGAGAAGCTCACCCCCGACAACAAAGGGAAACTGTGGATTGAATACACCTATCCGCAGCCGCAGACAATAAGGGCGCTGACGCTGTGCGACGGCAGAACAAGGAATATATGGACAAACGCCCTGTCGCCCAATCTGTACCACCTTGAATGCTCCGGCAACGGCACGGACTACAGGAAAGTGTGCGACATACCGCAAGGAGGGGCTTACAGGCAGACAATAAGCATACCCACAACCACCGCCAGGCATTTCCGCCTTGTTTGCGACATTCCCAACGGCTCGGGCAAGGACGCATTCGTGCACCTCTCGGAATTTTCGCTGTTCCCGTCCTCGCGAGTGAACCTTGCCGAGGAACGCGCCGGCTTCACAGCCTACTCAAGGCTCAACAGCTATCCCATGACAAAGTGCGACGATGCCATACCTGCCGAAAACGTGGTGGACATAACCGGCTGCACCGACTCGCTCGGCAACATAGCCTGGAACGCACCAGCCGGAAAATGGCAGATATACCGCTTCGGCTTCTCGCTCACAGGCAAGGTTAATCATCCCGCCTCACCGCAGGGCACAGGGCTCGAAGTTGACAAGCTCGACAAGGCGGCAGTGAACAGATACCTCACGCAATACCTCGGCATTTACCGCGAGGCGACAGGCGGAATGCTCGGCAAGCGGGGCATAAACGGACTGCTCATAGACAGCTACGAGGCCGGCAACGCCACATGGACACCGCGAATGGCAGAAGAGTTCAAGGCACGGCGCGGATACGACCTGTACAAATGGCTGCCCGTTGTGGCAGGAAGAATAATCGGTTCGTCCGAAGAAAGCGAGCGTTTCCTGTGCGACTGGCGCAAGACCATCGGCGAGCTTATCACCGCCAGCCTTTACGGCGAAGCAGCAAAAATAGCCCACGACAACGGAATGCAGGTCTATTTCGAGTCGAACGAAAACTGCCGCCAATATCTCGCCGACGGAATGAGCGTGAAAAGCCACGCCGACATACCCATGGGCGCGATGTGGATGCGTCCGGAAAAAGACAGGGATATGTACGCCTTCGACATAAAGGAGTCGTCCTCCGTGGCACATGTTTACGGGCGCAAATTCGCAGCCGGCGAATCCATGACCTCTGACGGACACAATGGCATGGCACACTCCTTCCACCCCGGAAACCTTAAAGAGGTTGCCGACCACGAAATGGCGTGCGGGCTGAACCGTTTCGTAATACACGAAAGCGCACACCAGCCGGTTGACGACAAACGCCCGGGACTTTCTCTCGGACGTTACGGACAATGGTTCAATCGCCACGAAACCTGGGCAAAACGCGCCAAGACGTGGACTGACTATCTCGGGCGCAGCAGCTATATGCTTCAGCTGGGAAAGAACGTGGCGGACATAGCATACTACTATGGCACGGACAACTCCGCCACCGGCATTTGCGGCGTTGACAAGGTGAGCGTCCCCAAGGGATACGCATACGACTTCATCGGACCGGGCGAACTTTTGAACGAACTCGACATTAACGGCAAAGAACTCACAACACGCGGCGGGGCATCCTACAAAATGCTGTGGTTATCTCCTGTGGTCTGCAAGATGAGTGTGGGCGAGCTGCGCAAGATTGCCAAAATCGCAAAAGCAGGAATAACCGTTTACGGCGCAAAGCCCACCGCCAACAACGAACTGAAATCCGACAACGGCGAATGGCGGAAACTCGTGGACGCGATATGGAACTCCGGGATGCCCAACGTAATTTCCCCCTCGCAGAACGCCAATCCCCTGCAAACGGCGGGCGTGGAAAAAGACGTTGAGTTCCCCGAAAACGACAAGATAAACTACATTCACCGCACCACCCCCGACGGCGAGATATACTGGATAAGCAACGCGTCTGACAACGCGGCGAAAACAAGCGTAACCCTGAGGGCGGGAGGCAGGAAGCCGGAAATATGGCATCCTGAAGACGCGCGCAGGGAACAGGCCTCATACAAAACAAGCGGCAGCCGCACAACGGTCGATTTGGAACTCAATCCTCACGATGCCGTGTTCATCGTAATGCACGGCAAAGCCGGGGAAAACGGACACAAGGCGGCGGAAACGGTGCAGGAAGAAGTGATGAGCCTTAACGACAACTGGTCCGTGAACTTTGAGGAAAACCACGGAGCACCCGACGAGGCAATGTTCCCAAAGCTCATATCATACACGGAACACAATGACGCGGGAATAAAGTACTTTTCGGGCACGGCAGTTTACTGCAAGGAATTCAAGATGAAAGGCAAGCCCGCGAAAAAAGCCGCATACAAACTTAATCTCGGCAAGGTTGGCAACATGGCAACCGTAATCCTGAACGGCGACACGGTAAGCACCGTTTGGCACGAGCCATACAGCGTTGACATAACCGGCTTGCTGCGCAAGGGCATCAACACCCTAAGGGTGGAGGTGATTAATCCGTGGCGCAACCGCATAATCGGCGACCGCCAGCCGGGAACAGAGAAACGCCACACCTATCTTGGCTACGACAACTTCTTCGACAGCAAATCAGAACTCATGCCCGCAGGGCTGATGGGTCCTGTTACAATAATAAAGGAAACCAAACAAGCCCCGTTTGCTGAAAGACAATGAACCCGCATACAGGCATAGAGCGGTACATTTCAAACAAATATAACGAGATAGCCGACATTTGGGAAGCCTCCGTAAGAAGCTCACACCACTTCCTCACAGAAAATGATATAGCGTTCTACAAGCCGCTTGTCATCAACAGATACCTGCCGGCGGTTGAGCTGTATGTGATGCGCGAAAACGGAAAAATTGCGGCGTTCATCGGACTTGCCGGCGGCAATATCGAAATGCTTTTCGTGCGCCCCGACAAACAAGGGAGAGGGTACGGAACGGCGTTGGTTGACTATGCCATAAAAAGCAAAGGGGTAAGGACGGTGGACGTGAACGAGCAAAACGAAACAGCCCTGCGCTTCTACCTCGCAAAAGGCTTCACCGTTACGGCAAGAGACGAAACCGACGCACAAGGCAAAGCATTCCCCATACTCCACATGGAAATGCGCAAGTCCCGGACAGAAGCTCCTTAAAAAGCGCTATAACCGGCTATTCAAGAAATTTCGCCACCGTAGGGGCGTATTGCATACGCATTGAATTGCGCGGATTTGCAATGCTGCGGCGGCGGTTTGCGGTGTGGTTCGGGCGGCGGCATACAGGGCGTATGCAATACGCCCCTACAAATGGCGCAAAACCAAAGCCACGAAAACTACATGGGACATAGAAAAAACTATGTCCGATGCAGGAAAAATTATGTCTGATATAATTCAAACTACATCAGACCTTTTTTCACCTCTTTCAAGTCCTTGAAAAGCAAAACATTACAACGACCGTTTCTTGTTAATCATTTTTCTGGAAATCAAACTCTTACGAAATTGGGGCGATATTGGGGTTTCATGGGAAATGCCATCCGGAACAAAGGAAACCCAAACTCACGGCAGCCGGTCGTTCCTCAAATCGTCAATCATAGTGCGCTCATATTCCCTCAAAGGGAACGACCCTGCCGGATACTCGTTTTTTATCTGTTTTTCATAAAACAGGCCGCTGTCATGCTCATAGAAAGCCAATCCCGTTACACACGGTCCCCCCTCCTCCCATTTCACGGCGATATTCCACGCAATGCCATAGCCCTGCCCGCCCGAATAGCCGAGCGCGAAATCCCATGGCTCATTAAAAGGCAGATTGCCGCCGGACGTTACAAACCTCTCGCAACTTGGCAGTCCGCCCTCGTAATTGTCCAAATTGCAGACAACGTTGTTGAAAGCCATTTTCCTGCCATTGCGGTTTATCAGCAAAACTCTGTCGGCGAATGCCGCAGGAGACAAAACCGCCGCACGGTAGTCCTTGCCAACCGTTATGCTGTCAACAACCTCATATCCGCACACGGCAACGCCAATGACCGTGCAACTTCTCCGGCACAGCGCATTTTCGCCCTTGGGGGCATCAAGACGCAGCGTGTCGTTGGCGAAAACCATTCGATACTTTTGCCTCCCGACGGAACTTATTTTGCGTTTCCCTTTTTCTGTGGCAAGAAACAAACGCACCTTTTTGCCTCCAAAAGCAGCCTCATAGCAATCATCCCCCGCTTGCGCAGATTTTGCCACCCGCATATCCCTTGCGGCTTGCAAAGTCAAACCGCAGCCTGTACTGCCCATGAAATCCTCACCGTTGTAGAGGGCGTTGAACACCACATCGGGGCTGCAGTATTTCATAAGCAGCTTCTTCTCCTTGGCTTGCACATCCTTCAAACGGTCTTGCGCCCCATTGTTCGCACAGCTGTCCTCCTCATACTTTAATTGTGCAAGCTGGCAATAAAAGTCCTTTATAAGCCCTGCGTCATTGCCCGCCATGTTTTCTTTCTTGCTTTTCCCGGAACAGCCGCACAGCATCCCCCATGCCACAATGGCAACAGCAAAACAAAAGGCGGCTTTTGCAATCGTGCTTTTCATGATGCGCACGGTTGTTACGGCTGTATGTGGAAGCCGCCCAAGAAATGCGCCATGCCGCGACGGCCTTGACCATACAGCTTATAATAACCCGGGGCAAGGCGTGAGACATCGACCACGCTATCTGCTTCCTTTACTTTAAGCTCACGCCCGCATTCATCGCATATTGTAAGAAGTTTTGCATCAACACTGCCTACGTGCAGTTTGCCATTTTGCACCCTCATCCCTACGTTAGCCGTTACAAGCGTGGGAGCAGGACTGTTTATGTGCGCAACGCCGCTCTCGTTGCCAAAACGGTCTATGGCTGTTACGCCGTAAAACATTTTGCGGCTTGCGGGGCAGGCAACGTCAATGCAATATTCCGTTTTCGGCATATACGAAGCGATAAGCATTGCGCTGTCGGGAACAACCGGATAAGCATCAGAGGCATAAACATTATATCGCAGCGAGTTGCCCGGCGTAGGATCGACCGACGGCCGCCACGAAACCCTCCATTCATACTTGGATTTTGCCACTTCCACACCCTGCGGCGCGGTGGGGGCAATACTATCCTGCCACGTCATTGCAGGCTGCAACGCCGGGCGCACATAGAACAAATATTGCAGATAGTCGGCTATCCCCTTTACATTGTTTTCAAGAAAGCGGCTGCGGAAATACGCCTGCCCGTCAGCCCCATACAGGCGCAAAAAATTCAGTTCGCGGGTAACGGTCTGCAAATCCCAATTTTTCTGCCCGCCGTCAAGGAAATACACACCCAGTCCCGGCGCAACCACCCTCCCATTGGAATTTTCCACCCAGTCGAGCGCGAAAGGATAGAAGTGGTTACCCTTAAAATACATCATAGGTAAAATCTCGTCCATAATACCCTCTTTCATCCATCTCTGCACATCCTGAGCCACGGCGGTGCGTGCGTTCCATCCATACGAGAAGTAGCGCGGCAGATCATCGTGCTTGCCCACCGGCGAGCAACTTAGCATCACCCAAGGTTTGATTGCCTTTATGGCGGAATGTATCTTCCTAACACATTGCGTTACGTTTTCCCGCCTCCATTCGCTCCTCGTCATTCCCCTGCCGTATTTTCTGAACGTTGCCGCATCGCTGAATGGAATTTCCTTTTCGGGATAGCGAATGTAGTCAAGGTGAATTCCGTCAACGTCGTAATTTTTCACAATTTCGGCGCACAGCGAAGCAAGATAGTCGCTCACCGCCGGAACTCCGGGGTTCATCATCCAATGGTCTCCCGCCTTTAAGCACAATTTCGGATGACGGCTTACAACGGAACGGCGACCCAGCTGCTTCGTTACCGCAATACTTGTGAGCGGAAAAGCAACCACCCACGCCTGTATGCTCATTCCGCGCCTGTGGCACTGTTCCACGGCAAATTCCAAGGCATCATATCCCGGCGACACGCCCGGTTTTCCTGAAAGACATCCGTCCCACGGCTCCATGGTCGAAGGATAAATCACCGTGCCGCGTATGCGCGTCTGCAAAAGCAGGGTGTTTATCCCCATTGCCTGCAAGCGGTCGAGATGTTCGCAGAGCTGGCGTTTCTGTCGTTCCACCTCCGCCGGATTGTTTGCGTAGCCCTTCGGCCAGTCAAGCCCCCCGATTGTTGTGAACCACACAGCCCTCACCTCGCGATGAGACCGCTGTGGCACAACCTGCGCCGCAATTGCATTAAAGCCCGCACATACAAGGACGAATGCTGTTATTATTGTTTTGATTTGCATATACCATAGTTTTACGGCCACAAAAATACGCTTTTTATGCCCGTGGTGAAAACTTTTTCTTAAATTTGCTCCAAACAACGTAAGGCTTACAGATGAGAAAAACGCCCAAAAGCGTATGGCTTCCCGCACTGATGGCATTGTATGCCATTGTGTTCTTTGTGTACGAGTTCTTTATCCGCAAGGTAGGCTTCTCGCCGCGCAACCTGTCGGTAATGGCAGGGGCGGTAATCATGATTGCAGCCGTTTGGTGGATAAACCGAATGAACGAAAAGCGTAAAGACACTCCCCAAAGCGAACAGGAACAGAAACAAAACAAAAAACAATAACAAACGATGAAAAAGCTTATTGCAGTTGCGGCATTGCTCGTAACTATTTTCACAGGTGCAAGCGCACAGTTTGAAGCCGGCACCAAACACATCGGCGCATCCCTTTCAGGTTTGAGCATACAATACAGTTCCAACGAACGCCTGCGGTTCAATCTTGACGGCACGGCCGGCGTTTTCGTAAGCGACGGACTGCTTGTTTATGCAAATTTCGGATATGGGCACACACGCTACACCGATGATATTACCGCCGGTCTTAACGGACGCTACTATTTTACCCAGAACGGAATTTTCATGGGCACGGGGGCACAGTTTGTGCATTACACCAAGAGCAATAACGACCTTATGGTGCCTGTGGAAATCGGCTACGCTTTCTATCTTAACCACTACCTCACCGTGGAGCCGTCGGTTTACTATAAGATGAGCATGCACGATTTCAGCGACAATTCGTCCGTAGGTCTGAAAATCGGCTTGGGATATTATTTCTGAAAAAACGCTGCCGGCAACGGCAGAGTGGCGGCAAAACACGCTCCCCATCAATAAACAAACCCGCAGTCTTGGCAAAACCGTCCAAACTGCGGGTTTGCTGTTTTTGACTGCGATTGCCCACAAACCGATTTATCTCACAAAGCTCCCAACGCTTTTAGCGGGCAATATAATAAAAAAGCAAAAGAAATTAAAACCGTAGATTTTGACGGTTGGGCATTGTCGGTTTTAGATGCCAGCGACATATAGTCTGTAACAGACGCAATTTCTTTGTCGGGAACAGCGAGGAATTTGCGAACAGACTAAAAACCGCGCGCGCCTTGACGTTTTGTTACTCTATTCCCAAAAACTCTTTCACCTTTTTGGCGGGGATGCCGAAATTGAACGATGTTGTGCCTTGCAGCTTGGCGAAATTCACGCCTACCACATCGCCATACATATTCAGCACAGGACTTCCGCTCGATCCTTCAAGCAACGGTATGGAGTACATAATACGAACGTCATCGGGGTCCTGCAAAATATTTCCGATTGTTATCTGCGACTTCAGTCCGTCCGAGGTTTGAGCGAGCTGCGGACCATGATTAAAGCCTATCATGCATAGCTGCGTGCCGGTTTTGAGCTTGCGCCCTTTGTAATCGCGGCGAATGCGCTGCCAATATGTTTCGAGCAGCGTGCGCTTGCCCTTTGTGCCGCTCTGAAAATGGAACACATAGCAGCCTTTGGGCGTTTTTCCGCTGTTTAGTCTTATAACCGCCAGGTCAACATCGTCAACGCCCGACACTTTTGTTACCGTACACTCCGAAAAGTCCCCTGGCGATGAAACCCTGTCGCCGTTGTAGGCAATGCCCACGCGGCACGATACGGCTATGCGTATGTCCGAAAGGTCAATGTTTTCTATTTTTCCAACGGTCTCGTCATACTCCTCAAAACTCTCCCTAAGTTCCGCGAGCCTGTCGCCATCAACAAAGCCGCTGTATATTCCCTGATAGTAAGTCTGGTTATACTGTTCCTCGGCGGCATCGCGCAAGGCGGCGAAAAGGCTTTTTATCCTCACAAGCTGCTTGGCAAGAACCGTCCGCACCACGGCCTTATCCATTTCCGGGCGCACCACGTGCCGGTTTGTCAGAATATTACCGTCTCGCGAAACAAAGAAGCCTGTGCCGAACACCACGGCGGAGTTGCGGGTTATCTCGTTTATGTCGTCGGTAAGGTTTGCAAGTTCTCCGTTTTCGTCAATGCCTGTGAAATAAACCACCGCGCCCGCCACGTTCATGGCATAGTAATAGCGGTTCATGATAAGCACAACGCCCGATGCGTCGTTTTTGTAGATCTCGTCTACACTCATTGGCTTTTCCTTGCACGATACAAGTGTACATCCCGCCACGGCAAGCACCATTATATATATGAATTGTCTGAACACCCGCGTTTTCATGCCACGAACCATTTTACGTTGTTTGAGTGCAAAGTTAAGAAACAGTTTTGAATTTTTCATACAGCTGTTTCATAATATAACTGTTGTCTCCGCCCATGCTTTGGGCGCATCTAAGGAAAATCGATTACTTTTTTCAAAACACGGTGAAACTACATCGGACATGGAAAAAACTACGTCCTATGTAGAAAAAATTATGTCTGACATAATTTAAATTACATCAGACATAATATTTGCGCCTCACACAATACGCCGGGCTACCTACTTCAGCAGCAATCCGCCGTTGGGCTGTATTACTACCTTAGCCTCTCCTTTGGCATTAACCTTCAGCTTTTGCATCCGTCCCTGCGGAAGTGAGCCGTCCTTGGCGGGGCGGTCGTTATAATAAGTTATCTGCTTGCCTGCAAACATGGGCAGACTGAGCTTGAGTTTCAGTTCCTTTTCTTCCGCGTTAAGCCCGGCAACATACCATTTGTTGCCGCTGCGGCGTGCCACAATGAAATATTTTCCGGGATAGCCGTCTATAAAGCGCGTCTCATCCCACACGGTGGGGATTTCCTTGAGCAAGTCGAGCTCGAACTGCGGAATTTCATCAAGATTATTGGGCATCAAGCCTATACACTGCACTTCGGTTTGCGTGAAAACAGAGGCAGCGATTTCGAGAATATCCGATGTGTGGCGGCGGTGGCGGCTTTTGTTGTCGCGCGACATATACTTGTTAAGCAGCGTTCCGCCGTAGTCCATTGCAGCCACGGCGTTGCGTGTGAAAGCGTAAGTTGCAAGGTCGCGTGCCTCGCTCTTAGCACTCTTTTCGTTGAAATACACGTTTTCGGAAGCCAACACAGCCTCAGAGGAAATAAAGTTGGGATACATTCTCTCCCACCCTCGCGGCAGCGTGCAGCCGTGGAAAATCACGAAAATACCAAAATCGTTGGCATCGGCAAGAATGTCCTCGTAAAGCTGCATTGTTTCCTGTTTGTCGCCTCCGAAGAAATCAACTTTTATGCCTGCAATTCCAATGTCTTTCAGCCATTTCATTTCCCTGCGGCGTTGCAGCACCGAGTTCATGAGGTTGCGCGGGGTTTGCGGCGCATCGTTCCAAAATCCGTTTGAATTATACCATAAAATGAGACGCACACCTTTTGCCGCCGCATACTTGCTTAGCTCTGCCATACGCTTGCGCCCTATGTTTTTTTCAACATCCCAGTTTGCGTCAATAAGGCTGTATTCGTAGCCCATCTTAGCCGCCATGTCGATAAACGCCTTTTGGTCGTCATAATTTACCGACTCGTCCTGCCATATTATCCAGCTCCACACATAACGCCCGGGCGCATAGTTACGCGAAGCGGAGTATTTGGGTTTTACAACGTCAAAGGGGATGGTTGTCTCCACTATGGGCTTTAGCGAAGAGCCTACGGTAATTGTTCTCCACGGTGTAGAAGCCGGAAGCGACAAGCCGCAGCCATCCGAACCCAAACCGGCATTCTGCCCGTGCGACGGGAAAGCCACAGTATAGCCCTCGCCCGACTTGTATTCCGAAAGGGCACATCCGGCATATCCGCCGTCGGTTCCGGTTTCGCTTATAAGCATCCAACCGTCATTGCCCACGCGAAACAAAGCCGGGAACGTGTACCCGTAGCCATATTGCGACTTTGAATCGAGCGGGGCATCCTGGGAATAAACCTCCTCATAGGCCGGGTGTGTTCTGCACCAAGTTGAGCCGGGAGTACTTTGCGGAGCCATGAAAGCGGTTGAAGCGGCGGGAACATTGAAAGAAGTGGACTCGGAATCAATACGCATGACATTCCGGCCATCGAACGAAGAAAAGGAATAGCGGAACGCCACATTATTGTCAGATACATTGAACGTAACCGTCATTGTATTTCCCTTGGCATTTTTCATGTCAACCTTCAACCGGTTTGCAACATAATGCACATTGGTTGTTTTGGAACGGCTCAAAACATATTTCTCGTCTATTTTCGCCGTTGACGAGCCCACTATTGAAAGGTTTCCTGCAAAATCGCCCGCATCGGCAACAACACCGAGACGTGAGGGGTTGAGAAAAGTTTTGCCGTTGTATTTCACCGTATAGGAAGCCTTGCCGCCATTGTCGTTTACATTTACAACGAGCTTTCCGTTGGGTGAGGACACACTTACATCCCCGGCATATGAGCACACGAAACATGAGCCTGCAAAAAGCGAGGCCAAAAGAATTTTAGTTTTCATCTTATTTTTTATCATTGGTTTTTATGCAGTTTTAGAATGGATATCCTATTGCGAAATTAAGCGAGAGCCCGTCTGTGAACTTTTCTATATTGTAATACCCGCTTTTTGAAGTTTCATAAGGAGCGTGGATTGCCACACCGAGGTCAAGGCGCAGCACCAAAAACTCCATGTCATAGCGAAGTCCCACCCCCGTGCCAAGAGCGATTGATTTCAGAAAGTCTGAACCGCTGAGCCTTCCTTGTGGGCGCTTTTCGTCTTTTCGCAAAAGCCATATGTTGCCCGCGTCAAGAAATGTGGCACCATAGAGAGAACCGAACAGTTTGAAGCGCAATTCGGCGTTGGCTTCCAATTTTATGTCTCCGGTTTGATCGATGTATGAGTATTTCGAGCCCGGAGAACGAAAACGCCCCGGACCTATGGAGCGCACCGTAAACGCCCTTATCGAGTTTGCTCCGCCCGAGCTGAACTGCTCGCTGTAAGGGGCCACCGTGCTGTTGCCGTAAGAATATATCATGCCTGCGAAAAGCCTCGTGGCTAACTTGAATGTCGGGGTTATGGAAAACGTCTTGTGCAATTCGGTGGTGAGCTTCACAAACTGTGCGAACGGATTTCCCATCAAGTTTTTGTTCTCCTCGCTGAACTTTTTTCCGCTCAAGGCGAAAATTCCGGAAACAAGGTTTCCCGACTCTTTCACCGTAGTCTGCCACCATATTGGGTTGACGGCGCGGCGCGTGGAGCTGTAAGTGAAACTGTAGCTTATTGCCGGCACAAACTGGTTTCTCATGCTGACGAAGAGTGCGGGATTTGCATTCATAACAGAATCGAAACGTGCCGACTTGCGAAATATCCTGTTGTAGTCGAGAGAAAATATGGAAAGAGCGTGGGTTACGTGGCGCGACGGCCGCCAGTTGTATGTCATGTCAAGCCCCCACTTTGTCATGTTGAAATATCCCGAGCGATTCATCCAGTCTCCGCTGAGCGTAAACTTTGTCGATGCCGGGAAAAACATGCTGCCGTTATCTATCCATGGCATGAAGAGCGTGGGAAACTCAACGCCTATGGAACTTCCAAGTTCGTATGAATTAAGTAGGTCATCGCGGTCGTGGCGGCGTGTACCGGTTTCCCATTCATACGAGCCGTATATTCTGAAACTCATTCTCTCGCCTGCACGGAATGCGTTGCGCTTGGCTATCTCGAACGATGCTCCGGGACCCACCTGGTCGTTGCTCTTGGCGGTTACATTCATATTGAACTCCGATTCGTAAGGTTTGTCGAGCTTTGCGAAAATATAAACGTCAAGAGTATCTCCCGTGCCCGTTGTGTCGCGAGGAAAATAATTCATGTCAATGGAGCTGAAAACCTGAAGGCTGCTGAGTTTGGAAGTTGTGAAACTTTGTTCCAAATAGCTATAAGGCCTTCCACGCAGTGAAAACACATTTTGCCTCCAAAGGCTTGAGTGCAGCGGTATGCGCCGCCCGGGATAGTAAAATTCAAAATCGCCGCGTGTTACGTGCTTTACCATAGTGTCGCCGGGATTTGCGTTGATATACACAATCTTCTTACCGTAATACCATTTCCGTTTTGCATTGTCGGGAATGTTTTTGGCCGGCTGCACGCGCAGTTGCACCTTGCCCGGAACGGCAAAGGTATCAGCTGAAAACACCGTATAGTCAGGATTGAAATAATAATACCCGTTATTGCGGAACAGGTTGCGCAAGCGGGTTTTCTCCTCGCTTATTTTTGCCGCGCTGAACCGGTCGCCTTTGTGGAGCAGACGCTTAGGCCATTCCTTGTTGCTGCGTATCAGTGAATCTATCTCGGGCGGATAGTTAACGTAGGCTATCGAATCGAAACGGAAAACATCGCGCGGCGTAACGAAGTATTTCACCTTTGCCTTGCGGTTGTCGGCATACGGAAGTATTTCATAGCTCACATTCCCATGAAAATAGCCATAGTTGTGAAGCGTGTTTGTTGCCACCCTGGCGCGAAGCTCGGGATTTACCATTGAAATGTACTTGGGCTTCTGCGAGAAATTCTTGAAAATCCATTTGCCTATAAACGTCTTTGAATTTACAAAGCCGTTGTAAAACCAAAGCCCCATAGGAAGCGGATGCCTAAGAGACGAGCTGCCGAAAAGCGAAGCGTTGGGCGGATAAGCAAGCACACCGTCAACCTCTGCTTTGGCGTTCTCCCACGCCTTTGCATCGGCGGCACGTTTCTTTTTGTCGGCAGCGCGGATTTCCTTTTCATCCAAAGTGTCATTCTTATATTCGCCACCTCCGGGGTTCTTGGAGCTTAACAGATTATTTACCTTGCGTGCGGCATCGGCTATTGATATTATTATTCCGGCCGAATCTTTTTCCGATTTCTTGCTGCCTTTTATGCCGTTGTAGTCTATCGATTTTATGCCCGTATAAAGTTGTTCGTCTTTAGGAATGTTGGATGTGGTGGAGCACGACGACATAAGCATTGCCGTCGCAAAAAGGCACAGCACGATTGGAAGCGTATTTTGTCCCGTTGCGCCTTTTATGCCATGGAGTGTGCTTTCGCGCCATTCTGCAAGCTTTCTATATATATAATGTATGCGCATCATTTATTGCCAACGCTTTTGTTTTTAATGCCGTTTTCTTCGCGTTTCATTCCGACACCTGCTTTCGCGGTTTTAGTCTTTTTGCGTTTTTTACCTTTGGATTTCAGCGAATCTCCGTCTTCTTTTTTCCAAAAGGTGAATATATCCCCGAATTTCCCAACCTTGCGCCTAAGCACCAAACCTGCGCCTGCCTCTGTGAGACTGCCTTCGAGCGGATCCTGTGAGTTGTGGTCGTAGAACAATCTTACGTAACGCTTCGCGCTGTTGTCTATACGGTATTCCAGAGATATGTTGTCAATAAAGCTGCTTGCGTCGTTGCGGGCATCTTCTCCGGTTGACACGTGCCCGCCTATCACCACATTTACCCTATTACCCCAGAATTTTTTGGCAAAGCGGAACGAATAGTCGGTGTTCGACTCGCCCGTTGCCGATGTTCCGTCTTCTACGCTCACGCTCAAATCAACCGATTTAAGGGCCTTGCCGGCTATTTGCTGCACCTGGTTTTGCAGAAAAGCATTTAGCGCGTTGCCCGTCTTCAATCCGTTGGAGGCATTGTTTTCCTCGAGATACAGTCCTGTGGCAAGCATAGAAACGGCGAGCTTGTTTTTTTGTTCAGCCGACATCGACGCAAGCTGGTTTTGTATAGTCTGGTCATCCGGAGCCTCTATGGTGAATTCAAGTCCCATCCTGTTTAACGGCTGGGTTAGCTTAAGCCCCACGTCAAAGTTTACGGAACGCGGCTTGTCGTTTTCGTTAACCGATGCCTTCACCCTTTCTTTTGCGGCTATGTTGAGTGTCGGGTTCATAGGCTCGCCGGTAAACTCTATGTAACTACCCTCGGTAAGATAGAATGTCCTGAGCGGAATCACGGGCAAGGCATATTTCATCTCTCCGCTGTTTATCGTGTATCGTCCTGTAAGGTACATCTCGCCCGTGGGAGTATATTTAAGCGACAGATTTCCGCCGCCTTCCACATCTACGTAGCTCTGTTTGTCATCGTTTATATCGCAGTGCAAGTGAGCCGCGTCATTAATGTTAACGGTCAGTGCCATTGTGAGCCCGGTTGCAGCTGCTTTTTTGGTGGGAACGGCGGCAGTATCACTGAAATCCACGAAACTGACAAGCGAATTCAAGTCGTTCTCCGCCGACAGCGGACTGTCTTTCAGCACATATGTTACATCGGTTTTGGGAAGCACATACAGATTTCCGTAAACAAACAGATTGGACAGCGTACCTCTAACCATAAGGTTTATATCGGAATAAACCGTGCCATAAACCTCCGACTTTGCCGTTTGCTTGGAATTTATGAGATTGAAATCCTTCGCCTTTACCCTCATGTTCATGTTTACATTGCTTAGGTTACTGAAATCCAGATTTCCATCTACCACCAACGGATTGTTCCGATTTGAATAAAAGTTAAGCGTGTCGAGGTGTAGTACGCTGTTGCTTACAATTGCCGAATCGCTCTGAACTCGGAGGTTTATGCCATATGTATCGGAATTAATCCTCACGGAGTCGAGCAACACCTTTCCATTGAGCATAGGCTCTGAGGCCGTCCCCGTCAAGTCAAGATCCCCGCCCAGACACCCTCCAAGCCCGAACTTCTCTCCGGTAAAGCCGTTGAGCATTTCTGCCGGGAATTTTTCAAGTTGCAGGCACGCATTCAGGGAATCGGTTTTCCCATAATAAGCCCCATCTATGTTTGCCACCTCTTCCCCGCTGCGGGTAACCGATACATTTATGTAGTGCGCCTCCTTTTGCGGCATCGGGAAATAATTGCCTGCAAAACCTATGTCGCCAAGCGGCGCGCCCTCATATCCCATTTCCCTTATGCCAAAGTCGTATGCAGCGGCAATTTTATCGTTCTCCTTTGTTACGTGCAGGTCGCCCGTAAGGAAACCGGAAACCAAAGGCGCAAAAGGTATTGAGGATGTAAGTTCACGCATGTTCACCCGGTTCATGCTTACGGTTATGTCGCTCACCGAATCTGTGCGATTGCCATAAACTTTTAAACCTGTGCCATCGTCTGCAAGCAGGTCTATGTCCGACTGTATTGTCTTGTCGTCAAAAAGCGTAAGATAGTTGTCTTTATTCACTTTGAACCTGCGGTAGGCTATCACCGGGTTTTCCGGATACAAATGGAATGTTGTGCCACTATCGGTAAGCAAGGCGCGCATGCCGAGATTCATTCCCTCAACGCCATTCCTGTTTTTGTAAACCATTTCCACGCCAACCCCATTGTTAATAAGATAACCGTCAAGCCCGGCCGTGAATATGTAAGGGTTACGCCTGGTGGCATTATGCACCGAGCTTCTGAAACGCAATCCGGTTGTGTCCTGATATATCGATATGTTCATCGTGTCAAGCAGGATAGACCCGGTGTTCAAACTGTGAATGTAGCCCATGCCGTCTATTCCGTTGCCGGGGTCGCTCTGCAAGTGCAGAAACAATTGGTTGAACGAATATCCGCTGCGGTATTTCAGCATATTGCTTAACGGATTGTCATTTCCCGCGTCAACCATAAGGCTCACTGTTGGCAACAATTTGCGCAATGCTTCCTGGTCAAGATGTTTTCGCTTTATCTGCCTTTTTAGCGCGGCAACGAACTTATGCGCCTGCGCCGATATACGGTCAATGTTATTGCAGCTGTGAGCCGTAAGGTGAAGGTCGCCTGCCGAAACCTTGGCGTAAAGCGAATCGCGGTGGTTGTCAAGTTTCACAAGCAGGTCTTTGGCACGGAAACTCTTTCCGCTGTCAACATGAAACATTATGCTGTCAATCCTTGCGTCAATGCCGTAAACACTCATGTCGCTTCCGGCGTAAAACGAGGCTTCAGAGCGGGTGGAAAGCTTCATGGTTTTTTTGCCCTTTGAAAGTTTTTGAATATCCAGTGCCGATAGCCGCGCATTGAGTTTACCTTTTACAAACGTCTTGGTAAATTTTGCGTCAATATCACCCTTTCCCTGCAAAATGGCATTGTCGGCAACAAACGTTACTTTCCCGGCACCACCGCGCAGCAATGCTGATATTTTTGTGTTGCTCAAGTCGTAATCTCCGATGCCGAATTTCACTATTTTCGCCTTAGCCGACATTTTCATGCTTTTCCCGAATGGGTCGAAACCGCTTCCCGATGCTGATATTTGGGATGTGAGACTGTGCAACCCGCTACCCACCAAAATTTTTCCGATAGGCACACTCACCGCAGATATCTTTGCCCGATAGGAATTTAGCCGCGTGTCGAACCAACCGTTGACATTCGCTTTGCCCTGTCCGAGCAAAAGCCTTGAGTTTGTATCGTAGCGGCCGCCGCCGAATTTGAACGTTCCATAGGCCGACACCCCGCGCGGTATGTTTATTCCGCTCTTGGAGCCGAGTCCCAAGGCCTTTTTCAGATAATCTATGTTTTGTGTCTTGAGCGAATAGCGCAGGTTAACGCTGCGACTGTCGTCTGTTATGTTTTTCACTCGTCCGTCAAGGCGCAGCTGCATCATTCCGTCAACAGCCACCTTGCCGTTTTCCACGCGCAGGTTTCCCTTTTCCCCGCTTATTGCGGCGGATATGCCTATTGGCTTTCCCGGCAAAAGCTTCCCTACATCCGCTCCAAGTCCACCGGGAACAGCCGCCATTATGTCGCGACGGTCAACCTCGCCGTCTATCTTCATTTTTACAGCCCCTTTTCCGCCGGCTTTCAGAGCGTTGAACGCAAACACTCCCGTGGCGTTAAGTATGGAGTAAGGAGTTTTCAGCTTTAACCCGCCAAGCTCCAATTTTGAGGAATCAACATACAGCGTGCCGTCAATGCTTTTAAGCGCAAGTCCGCCCTTTTCCTTTGCCGAAAGTCCCGACAAACGCGCCCTTACCGCACCGCCATGATATCGCAAGTCGTCTATGCCAACATTGAAACCTGTTACCGCAATGTGATTTGGATCGAGTTTCTTTACATAGGCCTTGTATGGTATATCGTATGTGGCGGCGGTGTTGCGTATTCTTATATGGTCTGCCTCATAAAGGTCTCGGCCAACATCGAAACGGCCGTTTCTAACCGAAAGCCAACCCACAGATACACCAACCCGCATGGAGTCGCCCGGAAAGCGCAGCCTGACCGAAGAACTTGCTATGTCAAATCGTTTCAACCTTATTTTCCACGCCGATGGCTTCTTTTGTGTTGTGTCCTCCTTGGCTGTGTCGCTAAGCAAAACCATTATATTTGAGTCGGCAAGCTTTACACCGTCAACGCTAATCAGCGATTTTGTGAAATCAATGCCACGACAACTTACTTTCAATTCGCCCACGCGTCCCTTTATCTGTGTGTCGCTTATAAAGTCCGCCGTGTTTATCTTGCCATCGTATATCTCCAACCCATCCACGTCAATGCGGCTCTTGAAAAGCGGGAGCAAAGCCACGTTTACCCTCATGCAGCGCGCGTCAACCACCGTATCGCCCTTACGGGTGGCAAAAACGCTGATAAGGGCAAGGTCGAGCGGAAACGCAAGCCGCACCCTACCCACACGAAGCTTGATGTCGGTTTTCTCGGAAGCATAGTCGGCAACCTTATGAACAACAAAGTTCTGTATGGGCGGTATATAAAGAGCAACGGCAAGCAACAGAAACAGTGCCACCACCGAACCCATTGCCGCCATAACCGCGCGGATAATCTTTTTAACCATCAGGTTATAGCATATTGGGGTGTAAAGTTACGAAAAAAAAAGCACACCCTATTCCACGCCACACGCCACAGCAAGCCCCCACCACAAATATTCCCTCATATACAACAAACTTTCCACACAGTAAGACATAGAAAAAACGAGCGATTGTCTGTTTTTTCAAAAACCTTGATTTGCAGCAAATTGTCCTTTTGTCTCATCTTTTATTAATCATCTGGAATTAAATACGTTGCATAAAGCAGAAAAAAGGTCTGATGTAATTTGAATTATATCAGACATAATTTTTTCCACATAGGACGTAGTTTTTTCCATGCCCCATGTGGTTTTCGGGGTGTTTGGGAAAGAACCGCCGGTTTAAGGTCTGCGCCAATTGTAGGGGCGTATGGCATACGCCCTGCACGACACCGCACAAACCGCATTGAAAGCCAACGCCGCGACATTG
>ERZ808252.41-NODE-41-length-139070-cov-21.845686_pt1 | contig 139070 bp, 114 predicted proteins | sample MGYA00521242_ERZ808252 | MGnify/ENA primary metagenome ERZ808252 (study PRJEB31516, sample SAMN03275581) | gut metagenome | biome: mammalia-associated habitat; material: feces | host: Papio cynocephalus | place: Kenya | collected 2012-08-07 ...
TGCGGATTACGCAAAGCGGTATGGCGGTTTGCAACGTGGTTCATGCGGCGGCGTAAAGTGCGTATGCCATACGGCCCCTACATACTGCGGATTACGCAAAGCGGTATGGCGGTTTGCAACGTGGTTCATGCGGCGGCGTAAAGGACGTATGGCATACGCCCCTACAAATGGCGAAAAACCATAACCGTATGTTTATTCCCCCAAACCATAAAACCATATAGGATGTGGGAAAAACTACATAGGACATAGGAAAAATTACATCAGACATAAAAAAAACTACATCAGACCTTTTTTTCGCAAAACGCAACACGCTAAAAAACAAACCATTACAAAAAAACATACATTACACTTATATCGTTCAGCAAACCAATATGTTATCTCGTTCGGTCTGTTTTGCGGTTTTACAGACTTGCAACTCCGCCGTGTAAACGTCAGTCGGCTGCGAAATTGTACATATCACATTTTCTTTTGCCCATACGGGCACACACGCAAACCAACCATGGCTCGCCATTCCATTCGCAATTTTTCGGTAAAATACAAAGTTGAGTTGCAAAATAACGGTGTTTTTTCCGTAAAACCCTTCGTTTGTGCCGTTTTTTCCTTTTTATGAACGAAATACCTATATATGGTTACATTTGTGATAACAAAACCCACTAACTTTGCACAAAACAAAACAATGTACACTGACATGGGAATAATCAACACAGTTTCGCGCATAAAGAGCATAATTTCATCGGCTTGCATCGCAGCCCTGCTTTTCTGCATACCTGCAAACGCCCAAAACGTACGCACGCACAGTTTGAAAGGCACAGTAACCGACACAGAGGGCAAACCGGTTGAAGTAGCCTCCGTGATACTCAACAATTCCCTATACACCCTCACCGACGAAAAAGGAAACTTCAAGTTCAACAACGTGCCGATAGGCGAACTCGACTACTACGTTTCCAGTCTCGGCTGCAAGGAAGTGCGCGGCAAAATAAGAATAAAAGGCGATGGCAACGACCGTTTGGACATAAAAATGGAACGACTGTCGCTAAGCCTTAAAGGCGTAACCGTTACCGCCAAGCAACAGGCAATGGGCTCCAAGTCGATAATAGACCAGGATGCCGTGCGCCACATACAGCCCAAGAGCCTTGCCGACATGCTACAGCTGCTGCCGGGCGCCCTGACAACAAACCCCACCTTGAACAACCTTGCCCAGGCCAACGTAAGGGAAATAGGCAGCAACGACAACAACGCCCTCGGAACGGCAATAATACTCGATGGCACTCCAATAAGCAACGATGCCAATCTTCAGGCCATTGCCCCCACGCGCAACGGCAAGGACGCGAGCACCACAGCCGATGATGCGAACAATCAAATCACGGCGGGGCGCGGCGCCGACCTGCGCACAATATCGGCCGACAACATTGAGTCGGTTGAAGTTATACGCGGCATTCCATCGGTAGAATACGGCAACCTGACATCGGGCGTGGTGGTTGTGAAGACCAAGGCGGGACGCAGTCCCCTTGAGGCCAAGTTCAAGGCCGACCCTTTCTCTAAACTTGCATACGCCGGCAAAGGCTTCAACCTTGGCACGGGAACCATGAACGTAGGCGTTGACTGGTCGCAGTCGTATGCCGACACGCGCCGCAAATACCAGGGCTACGACCGCATAACCGGCACGGTGGGCTACTCAAATGTGTTTGGCAAAAACAGCGATCGCCCCGTTACGTTCAATATTAACGGTTCGTTCTACAACAACGTGAACAACTACAAGTACGACAAGCAGATGAGCGAGCTTGACCTAACCTACAAAAACAAAAACACCGGCGGAAGGCTCTCCATTCACGGCCATGCTCAGCTCAACGGCTGGCTCACGGGACTTGACTACGACCTTTCGGGACAGTTGGCACGCACCCTCGACACCCACCACGACAGAATTTCAACCCCCGACGGAGTTATATCGGGAAGCATGGAAACCGGGGAACACATCGCAAAGATGCTCACCAAGGTTTATTACAGCGATTACAGCATTGAGGGCATTCCCATCAACATATTTGCCCAGCTTAAAGCCAACAAATACATACAGCTGGCAAACAAGGGCTACACCAACTTAAAGGCCGGCGTGGAATATCGCCTTGACGACAATCGGGGCTACGGACTCAAGTTCGACCTCAACCTACCGCCCAAGGCCGGCGAGGCACAGTCGTACCGCCCGCGAAAGTTCAAGGACATTCCGGCGCTCCATAACCTTTCGGTGTTCCTCAACGATGTGTCATCGTTCAACATGGGAGCCACCAACCTGCAATTCGATGCCGGAGTGCGCCTGTCGAACCTGTTCCTCAACAAGGAAAAGGCAAAACGTAACTCGATATTCGTTGCCGAGCCGCGCGTGAACACAGAATTCACGTTCCTATCAAAAAAGAACAACAGTTTATTCGACAAACTGAGCATAAGCGGCGGCTTCGGTATTTCGAACAAAATGCCCACGCTGCTCTACCTGTACCCCGACAAGGCATACTTCGACAACGTTAGTTTCAGTGCCATAGGCGCAGACAACTCGCGCCTTGCCGTAATGACAACACGGGTTGTTGACAACACACAGAACCCCGACCTCAAACCGGCCCGCAGCACTAAATGGGAAATTGGTCTCAATGCCCGCATAGGACAAATGAAGGGCTACATCAACTTCTTCAGCGAGCGCCACCGCAACGAGTTCGGCTTCACATCGCAGTTCATAGCACTCGACTACACAAAATACAAATTGCCTGAAGGGCTGCTGGTGTCAAACCTCATGTACACAGACAAGGGAGTTTCATACACCTACAACGGTGAACAGCACATGGCCGCCACCGAGGCCGGCAATGAAATAAATACATGGAGCCGCCCCGCCAACACCACAAGCACCGACAAGCACGGCATAGAGTATTCGTGGGATTTCGGCACATGGCAGGCATTGCGCACATCGCTCGTTGTTGACGGCGCATGGTTTCACATAAAGAGAAGGAGGGACGCAACAAGCCTTAATTACGTAAGGTATGGCTACGACTACATTTCAATGCTCCCCGCCGGAAGCGGAACAATAAGCGACAGGGTTAACACCAATTTCCGCTTCATAACCCACATTCCGGCAGTGAACCTCGTGTTCACAACCACAATGCAGGTGGTATGGTATGAAAGCCAGCGCAGCATATACGAAAGCAAAAGCGGCACAAAATTGTATCACATGTCAGCCGATGGCAGCGAGCTCATCGTTTCTCCGCTCGGGTTCTACAACCGCCGGGGCGAATGGACCGATTGGAAGCCCGAGTTTGAGAATATGGACAAATACCGCCTGCTCAACGGACGCTATTTGGTATACGCGTTCAAGAGCGACAACATAAAGCCATGGGCACTCTTCAACTTCCGCCTTACAAAGGAGCTGGGAAAGATTGCCGAAATATCCTTTATGGCAAACAACTTCCTTGGCATGAAGAAATACCACATAAACAAGAACACCAGGGAAAAGCAGTCGCTCTATCCCGACACATATTTCGGGGCAGAACTGAAACTGAAATTCTAAATGAAATCAACATAAACCAACCACTAAAAACAAAAGACAGATGAAGAAAATTTTCAACAAAATCTTCGCAGCAGTGCTTGTAGCCGGTTTGTCAGCGGCGTTTGCAGCCTGCAGTTCTGACAACGGTGGCGGTGTAAAATCCTACCCCGTGTCAGTAAATCTCAGCCTTGGCGACGGCCTGGCAATCGGCGACATTGAAAACCTCCAGCTTATTGTAAAAAGCGACAAAGGTGTGAGCGACACAATCAACGTTACAAGCGAACAAACCCCATTGGTGCTTAAACAGGGCGTTTACGACTTCTCCCTAACAGGAAAGGTAAAGGATGAGGTTACGGCCTACGTTACGGGTCTTACAAAAGCAAATGTCTACAACGAAGCTACTGTTAGCATACCCGTGAGCAAAATTTACCAGTCTGCACTCATCTTCAAAACCATCTACAATGCAGGCGGCAAACTATACTACGTAAAGGACTCTTTCTTTGAGATTGTGAACAACAGCGATGAGGTTCAATATCTTGACAACCTCGTGCTCGCGTCATCACTTGCAGCCCAGACCACTAAAAACGAATGGCAGGCAAACGGCATCACCGATCTCTACCCCATGACCAACGGTGCAGTACTCGCATTCCCCGGAAACGGTACCGACTATCCGCTTCTGCCCGGCCAGAGCGTGCTTGTAGCCAACGATGCCGCAAACCACGCTGGTGCCGACCGTGCAAACGACCCCGCATGCCCCGATTTGACCAATGCCGACTGGGAAGTTTACCTCGACTACAACTCACAGGAAATTGACAATCCTGCTGTCAAGAACCTTAAGGTAATCTTCACAAACAACAAGTACATGCCTATGTGGGGCTTCGGCGTTACGTCAACCGCACTCGCCATTGTGAAACTCCCCGACGGCGTTACTCCCGAAGCCTTCGCCGCAGACGCGAAAAACTTCCAGACCGCTCCCGGAACTACCGCATCTATGGAATACATGATGATTCCTTCGAATTACGTACTTGACGCTGTTGAAATTTGGAACCCCAAAGCAAGCGAACACTACGGTTTCTTCCTACCGAAAGACGACAAGCAGGGCGTGCTTAACAGCGACTCTTACACCGGAAAGTGCGAACGCCGCAAGGTTTCAAAGGTGGTGAACGGTCGCAAGTACTACCAGGACACAAACAACTCCTCGGAAGACTTCCTTACGAACCAGCCTCTAAAAGAAGAATAATAATATAAAGCCATTCGGCATTGGGGCGGCACACAAAACCGCCGCCCCAATGCTTTTCAAACATAAACAAACAATAATTCACAACAAAATGAGAAAAGTTTTTTTCTTTATAACCCTCTTCGCGATTTCAACACAAATTGAAGCCGCAGTAACCAACAGCGACAGCACGCGCAAAGACCGGCTGAACTACAAAGAACTTAACTTTCTCAACAATATCTACAGCGAAAGCCACAACCCTGTGGCGCTTTCGTTCAACAAGGTTCAGACTCTGGCCGACATTACGTTTAACGGACACTTTGAGAGAGGCGCGTTCCACGCTGTTGACAAATCAGGCAAGCACAATGACTTTACGCTTGACATTTCCGGACTTAAACAAATAGGCAAATTCAGTTTGTCCGGCAATATCAAGTACCTGAACAGCAAAGACTACAACCGCAAATGGAACAGTACGTATATGACAACACCCGAAAACCCGTTTGTTCTCGGCGACTCAATAAACAGTAATGTAAACACCGAGGAGTTCACCCTGCACATGGGTTCGGCATACCGTTTTAACGACAATTTCATTGCCGGTTTGAAACTGAAATACATAACAGGAAGTCTATCCGACCAGGAAGACCCGCGCCCGAAAACAAACTCGATGCACTTTCTCGTAAATCCCGGCGCGTGGTACAAAATTTCCGACAGGCACAGCGTGGGACTTTCGGCAGATATCGACATTTTCCGCTCCGACATATCCCACACCGTAATAAATGGGCTTGTAAGCAACATTTACTTCCTAATGAAAGGCATGGGCGACTACTACACCTTTACAACAAACGATGGCGGCAGCGGAAAGCGCAACTACGAGGGCACACGCCTTGGGGTAAACGCCCAATGGAACGCCAAGTTGGGAGCGTTTGACAATTTGCTCGAACTCGGCTTCAACACAAACTCGGAGAACGCAGAAGACGGCGGTTCAAGATTTACATTCAAAGGCGGAGACTACAAAAGCAACAAACTGTCGCTATACGACCGCCTGACATTCGGCTCTGACGCACTGCGCCACAACGTATCCGTAAGCGCAGGACTTAACAAAAGCGAAGGAACTTGGTATGACCAGGAACGCAAGGTCGACACAGAACATGCAAACCTGATATACTTCAACATACTAAGCAAGGACAAAATCCACGAAGCCACATATGCCGATGCTTCCGTTGAATACCGTATAGACGGACTGACGGACGAAATGCCCGATTGGTCGGCACGCGCAAAATTCGGAATTTACAACGCCGACATCACACAATATGAGCTTGACGTAAACAAGCAGCAATACACCGTTGCAAACGTTATTGTTGAAGGAACGAAAAATTGGAACATAAACAAACTCAGGCTCGAAAGTTCTGTGGGCGCATCGTACCGTACAACCCTGGGAACGCCGACATTCGGAACAGTACGCAACAAACTGCTCACGGAATACACCGCCCCAGCTTTTGAATACGTTACCGCAAAAGCGGCGGGCTTCAACGCGCGATTGGCTCTTAACATACCCATAAGCCTATACAAAACCCCGACATGGCTAACTGTTTATGGTAAGACTTCATGCCACTTCTACAACGGCGACAACGAATACAGTAACCGCTATGACGGAAAGTCGCACACATACATGGATTTCGGCCTTAACCTAACCCTGTAAACCGTATGCAAAACAAGAAAAGCAAACTATGACGATAAAAAAAACAGCGACATTACTTGTCCTTACACTCATCCTTTTGCAGCCGATAAAGGCAGCAAAAGGATTTGCCATCATTATCGACAAGAAAAGCCTTGACGAGGCCAAAAGCGAAGTGGAGGCCTATGCAAAGTCAATAAATGACGTAAACAATATGAAAGTTTACATTATTGTTGACCGTTGGGGAGTGCCCGATTCCATACGCTCATGCCTGCACAGCATGTATAAGCAAGGCAAGATACAGGGCGTGGTTTTCATAGGCGACATACCCATTCCTATGATACGCGATGCGCAACACCTCACCTCTGCTTTCAAAATGAGCCAAAGCTTACCAAAAGAACAGTCGAGCGTGCCATCCGACCGATATTACGATGATTTCGGACTGCAATTCCGATTTCTTGAAAAAGACAGCACTTCAACCCTTTTTTACTATTCGCTGAAAGGCGGTTCGGAACAATACATACACAGCAATTTGTTTTCGGGCAGAATACGCCCCACCGATGCAGGAGGAACAAGCCGCTATGACAAACTGCGCAGATACTTACGCAAGGTTGTGGTTGAAAAGAACGCGCACAACAAGCTCGACCGTATTTTCCATTTTACCGGCTCGGGTTCGATAGACGAAAGCCGCGTAGCTACAATGGATGAGAAAATACAATATTACGAGCATTTCCCTTGGCTCAAGAGCTACACCGGGGAAACCGTGAAATACATGGATTATGCCCAGGAAAAATACATAAAGTTCACACTTATGGACGAACTACAAAGCGAGAACCTGGACCTTAGCGTACTCCATCACCACGGAGATTTCGATACCCAATACCTTGGCAAGGAACATAAGGACATGCCCAAGGATTATGACAAGAAAATGCGCGACCTTCATATCCCCGATTTTGCAGAATATGGGTTCAGCCCCAATTCGCGCATTGTGATTTTCGACGCGTGCTTCAACGGCGCATTCCAAAACAATGACTGCATTGCAAACGAGTACATTTTCTCAAACGGCAAGACAGTGGCTTGCATGGGAGGCAGCGTAAACGTAATCCAAGATAAATGGTATGACCGTATGCTCGGCTTGCTTGCTTTCGGGCACACCATAGGGGAAGTGAACAACCAACAGGAACTTCTCGAAAGCCACATAATAGGCGACCCTACATTCTGCTTCGCCCCCGAAACAGGTATCAAGGAAAGCAAAACCGCAGACGGCATGGTTTGGAAACTCACACAAGACTATTGGAACGGCAAAGTAAGTTCACCGAAATTGCTGGAAATGCTGAAAACCTCCCCATACGACCAGGTGAGAATGCAAGCCCTTCAACTGCTGGCGCGCCTCAACAACGCCGACTTCGTTAAAGGAATAGCCGTTGCAGCAAACGACCGCTACGAGTTGGTGCAACGCTTCGCCATGAACTACATCAGGTTCAACGGTAGCGAGGAACTGGCAAAACCGCTTATTCTTACATGGATTAACCCAAGCACTTCGGCAAGAGTGAAAACCGATGCAAGGATGGCTATAGAGTTTTTTTCGAAAGACGTGCTGCAAAGAACATACAACGAAATTTGGCCCGGGGTTAATTTTGTTGACAAAGATTCCGTAGGCATGAAATACTACAAAATTATTTCCAAATACGGGAACTATTGGGAAAAGGAGGTTGACGCTATAATCGCCGACACTCTCAGCGACAAGGCTTTCGAGTTCGGTGCCTCCTGTATGAGATTGTATTGCCCGCATTCACGCATTCCCGACCTTGTTAAGTTCATAAAAGAAAGCAAGAACGATGCAAGGCGTATCGCACTGATAGAAGCCATGGGGTGGTACAAATATTCATACCAGGCCCATGTAATAGCCAAAGCGGCAAAACAGCTAAGCGAGGACGCCTCGCAAAGCAATGCGTTGCGCGAGGAGGCTCTGAAAACCTACAACCGGATAACATGGAGCAAACGCTAAAGCAAATATTTCACAGATACATAACAATTTAACACAACAATATGCACAAAATCGTTACTAACACTATTCTTGCCGTAATTGCACTTTGCGCAACACTGCAAGCCAACGCTGCTGTAAAAAGAGGCTTCGCCATCGTGGTTGACCCAAAAAGCTACCAAGAAGCCAAAAACGAAATAAACGACTATGCAAAAGCCATAGAAGATGTCAATGGTCTGAAAGTGTATATAGTACAAGATAAATGGGGCGTGCCCGACTCTATTCGCACAGAACTTGCGAGGCTGCACTTCCAAAAGTCGTTCCCCATTGAGGGGGCAGTCTTATTAGGCGACATACCTGTAGCCATGATACGCGACGCGCAGCACATGACATCTGCATTCAAAATGAATCAAAAATTCGACAGACGCGAATCTTCCGTCCCCTCAGACAGGTTCTATGATGACTTGGGACTTAAGTTCAAGTTTTTAGACAAAGATTCCGTGAAACCATACTTTTACTATTCGCTAAAGGCTGAATCAAGGCAATACCTTCGCCCCACAATCTATTCCGGGCGCATACGCCCCACAGATGCCGGCGGAACAAGCCGATACGATAAACTGCGCGCCTATCTTAGGAAAGTTGTGGCAGAAAAGCGCACCAAAAACAAACTTGACCAAACGCTATACTTCAATGGACATGGATATGTTTCAGGATCGGTAATGGCGCGCATCGATGAAAAGCTCGGGCTATACGAACACTTTCCATGGCTGTTGCAGCAAAAAAACGGAATTGGCTACATATCGCACGACCAGCAGAACATAACGAAATATCTTCTTATGAACGAGCTTCAGCGTCTCGAACTTGACTATGCCATTCTACATCACCACGGCGCACCCGACACGCAATATTTGGACGACCTGCCCGATGTCAAATCGCCCCGGCAAGCAAAAGATTTCATAAAGGCATACCTACGTGCCAATCTCCACCACGCCGTTGACGACAAAGGCAAGGACAAGGACAGCACAATAGCCAAGCTTCTTAAATTCATGGACGTTCCGGCTTCGTGGCTCAGCGATGCTTACGACCCCGATGTAATAAGAAAAGACTCTATCGATAACGCAGACATTGACCTCACCATTGCCGACTTCAAAGCCCATGGATACAAGCCAAACTGCCGGGTTATTATGATTGACGCATGCTTCACAGGGTCATTCCACCTTGACGACTGCATCGCAAACGAATACATCTTCAATCCCGGCAAGACCGTTGCCGTAATCGCAAATTCCGTAAACGTTTTACAAGACAAGTGGAGCGACCGCTATATGGGCCTTTTGGGGCTTGGTGCAAACGTGGGCTTCATACCGCGCTTCAGCGGCTATCTGGAATCCCAGGTTATAGGCGACCCCACGTTCTCTTTTGCGTCTGCCGACCCGGCTGCGGGCGACATCAACGAACTTCTTGCGGCCAACAACTACAAAGTATGGACCAAATACCTCAAGAACGACAAATATCCCGACCTCAAAAGCATGGCAATCGAGCAATACCAACAGGCCGGCAAGATTTCTTCCGCCGAATTGCTCAACTTTTTCCGCAACTCAAAATCGGCACTTGTCAGGGTGCAGGCCCTGACATCACTTTCCGAGGACCACAACGACGACTTCATAAAAGCTGTAAGCCTTGGCGTTGGCGATAGCTACGAACTCGTGCAGCGTTTCTCGCTGAACTATGTGAGCAAGAGCGGCGATCCGCGCCTTATTCCCGCCCTGATAAGCGTTTCCATAAGCAACAACACATCGGAACGCTGCAACTTCAGTGCCCAAAACGCATTGTCGATGTTTCCCGAAGACAAACTTATGGCAGAATTTGCCCGCCGGTTCGACAACGACAGCATATGCTATCTCAACAAAGACAAAGTGCGCAAAAGCATAGCAAAAGCCATAAGCAGCAGCGCAAAGAAATGGTTAGAAACCATTGATGAAGTTTGCAATGAGGAAACCCCTATCAAACGCCGTCGGCAATCCATACGCATAACACGCAACTTCACCCCGCCATACGAAATAGGGCGACTCATCGAAACAGTGAAAACCACCAAGAATCCGGAGGTGCAAACAATGATACTCGAATCTCTCGGATGGCGCAACTGCTCATATCAGGCACCGACGATAGCCGAGTTCGCAAAACAAGTGAGCGAAGACAGCAACTATGCTCCCGAGGTGCGCAATGAGGCCCTCAAAACCTACAACAGAACAAAAAGCAAGAAAAATTGATGCACAACGCAAAGAGCATTAAACATTATCTTTTCGCGGTAATGTGTGCAATATGCACCAACGCCGCAGCACTACCCTCCTTTGTCGACAACTCCAAGTTGGTTTACTTTCCACCGCTTGTTGACCAAAAGGGCGGCTCGTGCGCCCAAGCCTCAGGCATAGGCTATATGTTCACATACGAGATAAACCGTTTGCTAAACCGCAATGCCTCGGCAAGCACGGCAAACCAATTCGCCTACCTTTTCACCTGGAACTTCGTTAACGATGGCGGAGACAATGGCGGCTTTGTGGACGAAGGGCTTATGATAGCAAGAAACTTTGGCGTTATGACCGAAGCCGACTACGGCTATGCCTCGGTTTACCAGTTCAAATGGGCATCGGGCTACGAAAAATATCATAATGCCGCGCGCTACCGCGTAAAGAAAATAACAAAGTACGATGCTACAACCGAAGAGGAGCTGCAAAAAATCAAACAGTATCTCTACGACCACGGCAACGGCTCCAAAACGGGTGGAGTACTCACATTTTCCACCCGCTCCTCCAACTGGACAATAAACGACCATTACAACGGGCCGAGCCTCACAGGCTACAAGTCGATACTCACCAAGCTCGCAACAACAGGAGCGCACGCGCTTACAATTGCGGGGTATGACGACACGGTTGAAAGCACCGATGCCGACGGCAACACCCAACACGGCGCATTCATAGTGGTAAACACATGGGGCAACTGGTGGGCAGACAACGGCAGGTTCTATCTTCCCTACCATTTCTTCACAAACCGCGTTGATATAAGCGAAGTGTCTCTGAGCTCAACAATGCAGGGATGCGATGTTTATGTACACGAACCAAAGATTATGTACAAGATACGCGTGAACTACTCATCGCGCAACGACCTGCGGCTTGCATACGGGGCAGACCCCAACCCCTACGCACAGTCAACGCCCAACAACTACAACAGCATTATAGTTGACAACCAAGGCGGCGACTACGCCATGACGGGGAGCTACGGCGACGAAGCAACAAAAGGCATCCTGGAATTCGGTATCGACTACACCGACCACATGGCATCAGAAAACGCACAATACGGGCGATACTTTCTAAACATTGTGCGCAGCCAGCGCGGAAAAGCCGGCGAAGGCACAATCGACTACCTTTCCGTATACGACTACCGCGGAAACAAGCCCGTGGAATATGTATGCAGAAACATAAAAGGCAAAACACTGAAATTGGGAAGCAACACTTTCAGCATCTCCACCCTGCACCCCGGACACTTCTCCGCAAGCAGCCTAAGCACACTCGATGATAAAGGAAATGTCAGCAACAAAACCTACGTTGTGCGCACAGCAAACGGCCATATGGCAAAACTGAAATTCTCGGGCAGCCGCGACAACATAAAAATGAACTACACATTCCTTAACTGATGAAAGCCATACGAATAATACCCGCAATAATCATAGCATTAAGCGCAACGTTTGTCTCCTGCTCATCCGACTCGCCCAATGCCGACGAAATAAAGACTGGCAGGGAAAACACCTCTGCACCTATATCCAACAGCAACGACAAGTGGGTTTACTACTCACTTGAGCAAAACAAACAGGTGGGCGTGAGCAACTTCGGCGACAGTATTGCCGATGGCGAATGGGCTAAGCGCACCGACTGGGATATTGCAATCTGCGGCGACCTGATACGCACAAACAGCGGAGCATCGGGAACAGGACTTGGCGGCATTCAAGAATCACAGGAGGATTACTCTACCCTTAAACAAGCCCCCGCATCAGGCTACGCCACCGACACCTACGAATAAGCTGCGGCGCATAACAAACAATCATCCCGACAGACTTTTGCGTCAGCCGGGATGATTGTTTTATAGAGCCGATGCGGATTTCCTCTTATTTTCCCTTTCTTTTTAGGTATTCGGCTATGGGCAAATCAAAGTCGCAATACTCTATATTGTGATGCACCACGCGCTTGTCCTCGGGCGGAGGGGTCATGTAGTCGCCGAAGATTGTGGTGAGGTATTTGTCGTAGTCTTTCATGCCGTAAAACATCCTGCCCTCAAACTCATACTCCACCGGCTTCACGCCGAGCGTCTCCTTGGTGAACGTCTTTTGCTTGTCATTATGCGGCATGAGCAGGTCGTGGTCGTCAAACGAAAACTCACGTATCACCTTTTGCAGCCTATAGTTCACATAGCTTTTTGAATACAGCTTCTAGAGCAGCCACACAAACGCCCCGCCCAAGTTGTGTCCGTGCTTCCACGGATTGCGGTAAACATAATATTGCATCCTGCGCCACCGCTGAAACGCCTCACGTGCCTTTTCCGCTCCGCCTCGTTCTCGGGTGCGCCGTCAATGGGGAAGATGTCTATCCACGCCCCACCGTAATGCCCAAGATACGTGCGCTCCACAAACGTGGTGCCGGTGTCCTTCACCTTGCCGTAGTAGTGCGGAAAAGTTATGTCGGTGTCCTGGTTGCAGAGCTTCATGTCCGCCGGCAGCCATTCGGCACTGTGCAGGCACAGCGTGTCATAGTCCGGCCGGGGCATATACAGATCCACATCGTCATCCCAAGGGATGAACCCCTTGTGCCGCACAGTCCCGAGCATGGTGCCGCACGCCATATAGTAACGCAGTCCGTGGGCGCGGCACACGGCATCGAACATATCCATTATCTTGAGGTATTCCCTCTGCAACGCCTTCAAGTCGAAATCAACCTTGCTTCTCAACATAGTGAATGCAAAGTTAAGCAAAATAAAGGCAATGCGCCCCACACCAAACCAATGCAAACGCCGCCGCACCCCACGTTCGCAAAACAACATCAGACATAGAAAAAAAATATGTCCTATGTAGAAAAAATTATGTCTGATATAATTTTTTCTACATCAGACCTTTTTTCACCGCTCTCAAACATCTGGCAAACAATAACTTACAAAGAAATTTTGAATTATGCTTAATTCTTTGCAAATCAGCGTTTTGAAGCGTGCAAATCGTTTTTCGTCAAAAATTCCGTTTTTGATTTTACTTTTCCTCATTAACCGGGTCATATAGTTGTAGCGTTCATTAAAAAGATTGCAATCATAATGACACCGCCATCATAAGGAAATGCGTCCCAATCAAGAGGGGCTTCCCCGAGAGTGTATAATAAAAACGAATTAAACCAAGGAGATTACTGTTATGAAGACAATGATGAATATCAGAAAGCGATGCTCATCGCCATGATGGCATTCTTTGCCACAACTTCCTTTGCACGATACAGACACTGCGGCAGTGCGCATCACCACTCCAGCCACCGTCCTGCTGTGGTAACGGTGGTGAGCCGTCCATACGTTACCGTCCGTACCATAAACCGCATGAACAAGAAAGACCGTCTGGAAATGGCTTTGGCTTACTTGAAGAACCACAAGTCGCTTAGCGTTTCCGCATACAGAAAGATGACCGGTCTGACAAATGCCATGGCGGAGGCTGAACTTGACGCTTTTGCCTTCAGCAGGAGCAACCCCATAAAATTGGTTATGGACGGCAAGAAAAAGCTTTATGTGGCATGACGGTTGAAGACATGGACATCATCCGAGCCATTAGGGAGAAACCCGAAAAAGGTTTCCGGCTCTTGATGCAGAAATACAAGCAGCCTGTATATTGGCATATACGCCGGCTGGTTGTCGCCCACGACGATGCGAAAGACGCCACACAGGAGGCTTTCATAAGGGTTTTCCGCTCCTTTGGCAAGTTCCGGGACGAAAATTCCTTCCGTGGCTGGATTTTCCGAATAGCCACCAACGAGGCTTTACGGATGATTGGCGCACGAAAGCAGGAGCAAATATCATTGGACGCAGACTGCGATGAGGCAAATCGCATAATGGCAGACAATTATGTGGATTATACCGACTTGGAAGCCGTTAGGCTGCAAAAAGCAATCCTTTCGCTGCCAACCAAACAACAGGGGGCGTTCAACCTGCGCTATTACGATGAACTGAGCTACGAGGAAATTGCTGAAGCGACAGGTTCAAGCCCCTCCGCCGTAAAGGCGAATTATCACATTGCCAAGGAAAAGATTATCAAATACATGAATTTGAACGACTGAAAAGTATATGACAACAATGAACAAGGAATTTGATTTCGAAAAAATAGGAAAGCGGATGCCCTACACCGTTCCAGACGGATTCTTCGGCAAGCTCGAAGACGATATTTGGGATAAGGTGAAAAACGTTTCCGAAGTGCGGCAAACTGCGCACAAGCCCGCCAAGCCGCGCCTCTTTATACGAAGCGCCGTTGCCGTGGCTGCATCCATAGCCTTAATTCTTGTCGTCAGCACAACCGTCTCCAAGACCAATTCCGCCACCATAGACGATGTTGACAGGGCTTTCAGCCAGCTTACATCCGACGACCAGGCTTACCTGCTGAACATTTACCAAGACGATGTGTTTATCAGCGAATAAGTTCCAACAAAACGCAATACGACAACCATAAAGTGTAACATAAAAAGGAAATCATGAAACATATTATCAGAACTTTCGTCATCGCAATCACGATGATTGCATCCTGCGCCGCAGTATTTGCACAGGAAAGCCCCTCCCGGCATCCCGACCGCAAGCAACGCATCTCGCGTGAGCAGCTTGCCGAAGTGCAGGCGAAGCATATTGCCGGCGAACTGGCTTTCAGCGATGCCGTTACCGAAAGATTTGTAAAGACCTACTGCGACTGCCAAAAAGAGATTTGGGCTTTGGGACCCCGCCAGCGTCCTTACAAGCAGGGGATGTCGGAACAGGAGAACGGGGAACGCATAAAGCAACGCTTTGCCATGAGCGAGAAAATCCTGAACATTCGCCAAAAGTACTACAAGGAATACTCCAAATTTCTTACCCAAACACAGATTGAGAAGGTTTACGAGCAAGAGCGCAAGATGATGAACCGCCTTGCCAAGCGGGGACAAAAACGTTCAACACAAAAGCGTGGCAACCGATGAAAAGCAGAATATTCATACTTTCCGCCCTGCTGGGTTTTCTCAGTCTGGGCGAGGTTTCCGCACAAGAAATAACATTTTCCAAGGAAACATTCTCTGCGGGAAACACAACCCTGCCATACCGCAAGGCAGCAATTCCGGGCGTTGGCGACAAGGCTTCGCTCGTGATATACCTACACGGAGGTTCAAGCAAAGGCGATGACAACGAGACGCAGATGCAGGAACCGGGCATCAACGCCATAAGCACATGGTTGCACGACAACAACCGCAAGGCCATAATGCTCGTACCGCAATGCCCGAAAGACAAGTCTTGGCTTGGAACTACGCAAGACGCCCTTGTACGTCTGTTGCAGACCTACATAGACCGTGGCGTGGCGGATGCTGACAAGGTTTATATTCTGGGCGGTTCAATGGGCGGAACAGGCACTTGGAACATGATTTCCAACCATCCCGACTTATTTGCGGCGGCGATGCCCGTTGCGGGAAACCCGACAGGATTGGATGCCGAAGCCGTATCAAAGACACCGCTTATCACCGTAATGGGAACGGCGGACAACATAATGAAAATATCCAATGTGGAAACCTTTTTGGCGGAAACGGACAGCTACAACGCCGAATACAAGCTCAACATTGAAGACGGCTGGACGCACGAGGATGTATGCAAGAAAAGCTATACCGACGAGCGTCTTGGCTGGCTGTTCAAGCATACCAAGGGACAGGCTGCCGGCATAACTTCAACAGCAAGCGATGCCGCTGCCGTCAATACCGTCTGGTACTCTGTTGATGGGCAAAAACTGACATCCGAACCCAAGCAAAAAGGCATTTACATCAAACTCTCCGTTTATGGCAACGGAAATGTTTCTTCCCGAAAATACCGCATGAATTAAACAAGGCTGTTTACGGCAAGCGCAACGGCTCTGATGGGCATGGCAGCGTACGTTCAGAGCCGTCCGCTTTGACTGTGGCAGTGCCATTTATTGATTAACCGCGCATTGTATATATGTAGGCGTATGGCATACGCCCCTACAAATGGCGCAAAACCAAAGCCGCAGGAATTATTCCCAATACCCGAAAAACTATATCAAACATGGGAAAAGCTATGTCCGATGTAGAAAAAACTACATCAGACATAATTCAAACTACATCAGACCTTTTTTCGCCGTTTGCAAACGTCTGACAAACAACAACTTGCAAAGCAAACCACAAGCATATTCAATTTGCTGTAAATCAACGTTTTGAAGCCTACACTTTTGGAGGAAGAAAACATTTCCTGCTAAACAGGGCTATTAGTCGCAAGCAAAAGGCAATAAAAAGTTTCTGATTTTTCTTGTAAACAAACTTATATGTTTATCTTTGCGTTAAATTGGAAACAATGGCAGAGCTGTTAAGCATATTATACAAGCTGCGGATTTTTACCTTGGAAGAACTTTCAGCAGTCTTAAAGGGTAAGTTGAAATCCGTGAAAGGGTTGCTTGCAAGATACAAACAGCAAGGGTGGATTGTGTCTATACGGCGCAACACTTATTGCATGGTGGATATTGCATCGAAACTGCCTGTTTGTGATAAATACGAGATTGGAAGTCATCTGTCGCCTACGGCTTGCATCAGCTACCATACGGCACTGGAATTTCATGGGCTTGCACACCAACCTTTCAACGAGGTGTTTGTGAAAAGCCTGACACGTTTCAATTCCTTTGCCTTCGAGGATGCCGATTACACTTACTGCCGCCAAACAAAGGAAATCCCAGGCGTGATGACCCCAAAAGGAAATCCACACGTGCGAGTTACCGACGTGGAAAGCACATTGTTGGATTGCTTCGACCGCATAGAGCGGGCTGGCGGCATTGAAGAATTGTTGCATTGCATGGAAGCCATTGTGCTGCTTGATGAAGAAAAAATCATCCATTATCTTGAAATGCACAACAAGGCTTTTCTGTACCAAAAGACTGGCTATCTGCTTGAGCGCATAAAGGAGCAAGCCAATATCTCCGACTCCATTATTGAACTATGCCGAAACAAAGGAACCAAGAGTGTGAAATGGCTGACCAACGATGAGGAGTCGGACTCCTTTGTAGGCAAATGGCGCATATATGTGCCGCAAAAACTAACCTCAAAAGAAGAATATGAACTCATATAACAAGCAAGCCATTGACATCATAGCCCAAGAGCAAGGCTTCATACGCGACAATCTCGAAAAGGTAATGCGGCTTGTGGAAATACTCAACTATTTCCATCATAGTTCATTGTTGTCAAAATCCTTGGTGCTGAAAGGTGGCACTGCCATCAATCTTACTGTTTTTCAGTTGCCAAGACTGTCGGTGGATATAGACTTGGACTTCACGGCAGATTGCGACCGCGAGTTGATGATCGGCATCCGCAAGGAAGTGAACAGTGAGATATTTCGCTATATGGAGTCGGAAGGCTATCGTCTTGCACCCGGGTTCAAAAACTCCCCACACCCTTGACTCGTGTGTGTTCCATTATACCAATGCAGCAGGCAACAACGACGGCATCAAGATAGAAATCAACTACTCCAACCGTTGCCATATTTTGCCGGCCATTGATGCTCATGTGTCCATCCCATTTCTGAATGATGTGAAAGTGCGCTCTCTGTCGCCTGTCGAATTATTTGCCACCAAGATAAATGCCCTTATCGGCAGAAGTGCCGCACGCGACATATATGACGTGTATAATATAATATGGTGAAGAACCAACTGTTCGCAAGCGATGCGGAACGAACATTGTTGAGGAAGGCAACAGTCTTTTACCTGACCGTTGGTTCAAGCAGAAAAGACAACAACACACCAACTGAATTTGCCGGTTTTCCACAAACAGACAAAATTCGCTTCCCACAAATCCGCTCACAACTTTTGCCCGTACTAAGACGAAGTGAACATTTCGACTTTGAGAAAGCCAAGAAGGAGGTGAAAGATTTTCTCATGAGTTTGCTGGTTCTTACAGATTCTGAAAAAGAATATGTTATAAATTTCAACAACAGAAAATACATGCCGGAATTGTTGTTTGAAGACAAGGACATCGTTGGCCGAGTCAAATCTCACCCAATGGCTTTGTGGAAAACAAGGAATTGCTGATTATTAAGAAATCCGCACAATACGACATTCTGCGCAACTGTGAAATAATGCGCTTTTCGGAACGTTTATTCTTTTAGACAATGCCAACAACTGTTTTTATGATTTTTAATCGTAACTTTGTTGTGCATGGCCATTCACGCGGAATGCGCACTGTGGCATGAACAATAATTACACAACCATAGAGAATTATGTGCAACACCAACAACAACGCGGCAAAAACACCGGGCATACGGGAACTGAAACAAATTGATGTGACGAAGATAATAAAAGTCCTGTGGAAACACAAGACATTGTTTTTCATAACCCTCCCCATTGCCTTCGCACTGTCGGCATTCATAATAGTGTCAGTGCCGAGATATTATTCCACAACAGTGAAGCTGGCCCCGGAACTTTCGAACATGAGTTCAAGCTCGCTCAACTCGATAGCCTCTTCGTTCGGCATCGACATTGGCGGCACCGGCAATTCCGCCGATGCCATTTTTCCGGAGCTCTACCCCGACCTCATTGCCTCGGTTGACTTCAAGACAAGCATGTTTGGCACCATTATGGAAACGCAAGACCACAAAGTGAGAACCAACCTTTACGACTATCTGAAATACCACCAAAAAGGAACATGGTGGGACGCGGCAATCAACAGCATAAAGAAACTTTTCAAGAAAAAGAAGTCCGCCGGGACAGGCGAAGACAAGGTGAATCCTTTTTGGCTCACCGAGGAGCAGGACATGATTGCAAAATCTATAGGCGATATGATAAGCTGCGAGGTTGACAAAAAGAATTTCGTGATTTCCATAACCGCAACCGCGCAGGACCCGCTTGCAAGTGCAACAATCGCCGATGCGGCAAAAGAAAAACTTCAAGAATTCATAACACAATACAGAACGCGCAAGGCACAAAAAGAACTCGACTACAACACAGAGCTGTGCCGCAGAGCCAAGGAGGACTACGAAAAGGCCCGGCGCACATACGCAAGCTTTTCCGATGCCAACAACGATGTAATTCTTGAAAGCGTAAAGTCGAAACTCGAGGACCTTGAAAACGAGATGCAGCTGAGGTTCAACACATACGCCCAGCTTAACACGCAAGTACAGGCGGCGCGCGCAAAACTAATAGAGCAAACCCCTGCATTCACCACAATACAACCGGCAACAGTGCCGCTGAAGCCGGCAGGCCCAAAACGCATGATATTCGTGGCAACAATAACAATGCTGGTGTTTGCGTTCGACACTATATTCGCCTGCATCAAATCGTATTGACGCAATGGCAGAAAGCAGACTCATTGTAAAAAACACCATATTCCTGTACACACGCATGATTCTCATCATGGGTGTTACGCTCTACGCCTCGAGGGTTGTGCTCGACAAACTGGGCGTGCAAGACTTCGGGCTTTACAATGTGGTTGGCGGAATTGTGGGCATGCTGTCGTTCCTAAACGGAACGCTAAGCACCGGCACGTCGCGCTTCATAACATATGAGCTTGGCGCAAACAATGAAAACAAGTTGCTGCAAACCTGCCGCACAGCGTTATTCACCCACCTGCTGCTCGCGCTGATAATAGTGGCGATACTCGAAACCGCAGGACTGTGGTATGTTTACTGCAAAATGGTAATTCCGCCCGAACGCTTCCTACCCACCCTCGTTGTTTATCAAATTTCCATATTCGCCACATTCGTAAGCATTGTGCAGATACCCTACATCGCGCTCATAATAGCCCACGAAGACATGAAAGTTTACGCATACGTGGGCATTTTCGATGCACTAGCACGCCTTGCAGTGGTTATGTGTTTGAGTATTGGCAGTTCAGACAAACTCATAATGTATGCAGCACTCACAGCCTTGGCACAGCTGCTTGTTAGCGGATGCTACGCGGCATACTGCATGCGTCGTTACCCCGAATGCAAGTTAGGCTTCTCGTTCAACAAAGGAATATTCAAATCGCTTATGCGCTTTTCGGGATGGAACGTTTTGGCCAACCTTTCGGAAACTCTGAAATTGCAGGGCTACCTTGTATTGCTCAACCTGTTTTTCCAGCCCTTCGTGGTGGCAGCTCAAACCATAGCCAATCAGGTTTCGGGAGCGTTGAGCCAATTCATAAACAATTTCCGCAACGCCGTAAACCCGCAAATAATAAAGTTGTACGCCTCGGGGCAATTCCACGATTCGAAAAAGCTGACAATGCAAACCACCGTGTATGTTTACGAACTATGCCTGCTAATAGGGCTTCCGGCCATTTTCACAATGAAGACCATAATGGGAATTTGGCTCGTGGAAGTGCCCCAATACGCAGTATTGTTCACCCAATACATAATAGTGCAGCGCATAATCGGCTCGTTCGACTCGGCGTTCTACACCCCCATGATGGCAGCCGCCAAAATAAAGTCCAACTCCGTATTTTCCGCCGTTTCGGGTCCTGTGCTGTTTGTTGTGCTGTATTTTATTTTCAATGAAAAAGGCGATGTGATGTGGATGCTCTATCTCGGAGTTCTTGTGCAGTGCGCATTTGGCTTTCTGATAAAGCCAATGCTTTTGGCACACGATGTGGAGTCTTACAGTATTTCCGATTTCATACCCTGTTTCGCAACCTGCGCAAAGGTAACGGCAATATCGCTAGCGCTTACATTCGCCACCTACAAGCTTACAGGAAACAGTGGAATGCTTAACTCGGCGGTGCTCGCAGTTGCATCGGCACTGAGTGTGGCTCTTTCGTCATACATATTCCTTGACAAGGCGGCCAAGGCCAAAATCAAAGCCTTTGTACTTAAAAAAACCGGATTATGAAAAAGAAGATAGCCATAATAGGAGGCAGCTACCTGCAACTGCCCGCTGTTGAAAAAGCACAGCAAATGGGATTGGAAGTTTACTGCTTTTCGTGGAAAGACGGAGCTGTGTGTGCAGATGTGGCCGACCATTTCTTTCCAATATCGATCATAGAAAAGGAAAGCATACTGCGGGAATGCATGGCAGCGAAAATTGACGGCATAACGACAATTGCGTCAGACACCGCCGTGCAGACCGTAAACTATGTTGCATGGAAAATGGGGCTCATATCCAACAGCTACGAATACTCGCAAACAACCACAAACAAATATCTTATGCGCCGGTCTTTCACAGCCCATAAAGTGCCCTCGCCCAAATATGTGAAGATTGCTGGAGAAAGTAGCACAGAGCTGATTGCCGGTTTGAAGTTTCCCATCATAGTAAAACCCACTGACAGATCGGGAAGCCGCGGCGTGGAAAAAGTTTGCTGCCCCGCCGACTTCCCCGCCGCCGTGGCTCGGGCGCAAAAAGAATCCTTCACCCACGAAGCCATTGTTGAGGAATACGTAAGCGGAATGGAGATAAGCGTCGAGGCAATATCATACAAGGGGAAGCACCACATACTGCAAATAACCGACAAGGTTACTACCGGCGAACCGTTCTTTGTTGAGCTTGCACACCACCAGCCCTCAAATCTGCCGCAAAAAACACAGGACTACGTGAAAGCCATTGTACTGAAAGCCCTCGATGCCCTGCACATAGAATACGGCGCATCCCACTCCGAACTTAAAATAACCGAAGACGGAGACATAAGGATTATCGAAATAGGAGCAAGAATGGGCGGCGATTTCATTGGTTCCGACCTCGTAAGGCTTTCCACAGGATACGATTTCCTGAAAGGGGTGATTGAAGTGGCGTTGGGAACGTTCTCCGAACCTGTAATAAGCAGGCACAATTATTCCGGCGCATATTTTCTTTGCAAGGAAACCGAATGGTTGAAAAAATACATTATAAACAAAAAGGAATATCCGCAAATAGTAAGGGCGGAAATTACCGACCCCGAACTGCGCAACATTGAATGCAGCGGAGACAGAAGCGGATACCTTATATACCAATCACACGAAGGGAGACTTGAACTGAAATGAAAACCGCAAACAAGAGAATTGTTATTTTCGGGGCCACAGGCACCGTGGGGGCATATGCCACACTCTACCTTAAAAATATGGGATACGATGTTGTTGCCACAGGACACAGAAAAAGCGACAACGGCTTCTTTGCCGAATACGGAATAGATTATCATTCGGTTGACATAACCAATAAAGAGGAATTCGACAAACTCCCCTGCAAAAACGTATTCGCCGTTGTGCACCTGGCCGGAATGCTCCCCGCAAGGATGAAAGGGTACAATCCACAAAGCTACATAGACACCAATATAACCGGAAGCCTCAACGTGCTTGAATATTGCATAAAGGCAAAAGCCGACAGGATTGTCTATTCCCAGTCAATATCCGATGTAAGCTACCTTTGCGGCAGCAAGAACCCCATTCCTTCTGATGCCCGGTCGGCTTTCCCCATAAACAACGACCACTCGGTTTACGCCATTTCAAAAAATTGCGCCACTGATTTTATACACCACTACAACGCAAAATACGGCATAAAATACTATCTGCTTAGGTTCCCAAATATTTACCTGTACCATCCCAATCCAATGTATTATGTTGACGGCGTGGAGAAGTGGCAGGGCTACCGTCTGATGATACAAAAGGCAATCAATGGAGAAGCAATCACCGTGTGGGGCAATCCAAGCAGGGTGCACGACGTTATATATGTAAAGGACTGCTGCCAAATAATAGAAAAAAGTATATCCGCAGAAGAAGCTCCTTGCGGAATGTACAATGTGGGTACAGGCATAGGCACCACACTTGAAGACCAAATAAAGGGCATTGTGGAAGTATTCACGCCAAAGGGCATGGACAAGCCGGAAATACTCTACGACCCAAGCAAGCCCGATGCTACGGAATATGTGTTTGATATATCAAAAACAGAAAAATATCTCGGGTACAAAATGAAATATAGCTATATTGACTACCTTAGAGATTTCAAAAAGGAAATGGAACTGCAAAGGTTTGAAAAACTTTGGGGCAGGGACAAAAATTTAAACAAAGAGAAATGATAAACTTCAACAAGCCCCACCTTACGGGAAAAGAGGCGCACTATATGTATCAAGCGGTGTTCAACTGCAAGCTGTCGGGAAACGGCGAATTCACAAAAAAGTGTCAGTCGTTTTTCGAGCAACGCTATGGTTACAAAAAAGCAATTCTCACCACCTCCGGCTCCGATGCCCTGGAAATGTCGGCTATATTGTGCAACATAAACCCCGGCGATGAAGTTATAGTACCATCCTACACTTTCGTGTCTTCCGCCCTCGCCTTTGTAAGGGAGCGAGCAAAGATTGTCTTTGCCGACAGTTGCGCCGACAATCCCAACATCGACCCAAACAAGTTGGAGAAGCTCATAACCCCAAAGACCAAAGCTATTGTTGTTGTTCACTACGCCGGCATAGCCTGCGACATGGACAAGATTATGGATATAGCCCACCGCCACGGAGTTCTGGTTGTTGAGGACAACGCGCAAGGGCTTGATTCTTTCTACAAAGGACGCCCGCTGGGAAGCATAGGAGACCTGGGATGCATAAGCTTTCATGAGACCAAGAACGTAACATCAGGGGGCGAAGGCGGACTACTTACCGTAAACGACATACAATATGCGAGAAGGGCGGAGATTATATGGGAAAAAGGCACAAACCGCGCCGAATTCTTTAGGGGCATGGTTAACAAATACGGCTGGGTTGACACAGGCTCGTCATTCCTCCCCTCCGAAGTTAACGCCGCATTCCTTTTGGCGCAGCTCGAAGAACTCGACACAATACAAAACCGCAGGAAAATGTTGTGGAACATATACTACGAAGAACTCACGCCGCTTGCCATAAAAGGATATTTCACTCTGCCCGACATTCCCGAATACGCAACAAACAACGCCCACATGTTCTATATTGTGTGCCGCAGCATCAACGAACGCAGTGCACTTATAAATTTTCTTAAAGACAATTGCATACAGGCGTGTTTCCACTATCTTGCACTTCACAGAAGCGAATATTACACCACACACTACACCGAACGCCCCGAGCTGCCCAACTGCGACCGCTTTGCCGACTGCCTGGTGAGAATGCCTATGTATTATGAGCTGAAAGAAGACGAAGTAAAATACATAACTGACAAAATCAAGGAATTTTATTCCGCCAAGCAATGAAAAAGCTGAACATACTGTTTATTTCGAGCTTTCCACCCGACCATTCGGCCGGGTTGGCACGCGACTTTATGTGTGCACTCACACGACACGGGCACAAAGTAGACTTTTTGACACGCTACGACTTCCCCGGACAAAAGGAAAACGAATATAACGTATATTCTGAAAGAATTTCGGACAAAATAAGAAGATTCTGCCGCAACCATTCCTTTATGCAAAAATTCAGGTTCATGCGTTTCATGCTGCACAAGGACAAAATCTATCCCGGCAAAAACAGCGAAATAATAATTACGAACCTACACGAGGACGTTTCGCCCATAAACATAAACGACCTGCTGGCCAAAATAAACAAGCCCTACGATGCCGTGGTTACGCTATTTTGGCAGCACATGCTCACAACCGTTACGCTGAAAGCCATATACGACAAGTTGAAATGCCCCATAATAATAAGGAGTGTTGACATGTTCACATTCACCGGCGGATGTTTCTATTTCATGGAATGCAGAAATTTTCTCAAAGGCTGCGGCTGCTGCCCTGCACTGGCGAGCAACGACCCAAATGACCAAACTGCCAAAAACTTCCGCACGAAAAAGCAAATGTACGCCTCGATGAACTATGCCATAGGACTTAACACATGGATGCAGCGCTTTGCGCTACCTACCGGGCTTTTCGACAGGCGCAGGGTTATCTCAACATCTGCAGCGGTTGACGAGAATCTTTTCAAAAGAATGCCCAAGGCGCAATGCCGCAAAGACCTAGGGATAAGCGGCAGCAAGACTTTTGTGCTGTTTGCCCGCCACGCCGACCCCGCAGCAAAGGGAAAAGGCTTTGCCTACCTCATAAAAGCCGTAAACCATTTTGCCGCAAAACTCAACGAAGAGCAAAAGGGCAAATGCATAATTGTGCTGGCGGGAAATGCCGAAGACAAAAACGAGAACGGCTTCAACATCGATACAATTTACACCGGGCAGCTATCAAAACAAAATCTCATAAAAGCATACAACGCGAGCAACATTTTCCTTAGCCCATCGATTGACGATGCCGGTCCGTCAATGGTAAACCAGTCCATAATGTGCGCCACCCCGGTGGTGTGCTTCGAAATAGGCACGGCAATAGACGTGATCGAAAACGGCGTGTCGGGCTATAAAGTCACAATTAAAGACTATAAGGCCTTTGGCGATGCCATATACTCAATATACAACATGCCGGCTGAAGAATACGACAGCCTTTGCAACAGCACACACAAAATGGCGATGGAGCACAACTCGCTCGAAACTTTTGCAAAGATGATAGAAAACACCCGGCAACTCCTTAACAGGGAAGACATGAAAATCTGACACCATATATGATACAGCTTCTCGGTCTGGTTCTCGTGGTATGCATCGCCCTCTCGTTCGTTGAATGTCTGGGCTACAGTTTCAAGTGCGATTGGAAAAGCGTTTACATTGCTTTGGGCTGCATTCTGATTGCCTATGCAGGTTTCCGCCCAATAGGTTTCGACCACGATTCCACGGTATACGAGGACGTGTTTTCCTACTACGACAAGCCGAGATACGTTCTCATGATAGAGTTCACCTACCGCTATATCTGCCGGTTTGTGCAGTGGCTCGGCGGAAGCGTGAGGTGGGTACTCGTGCTGTACGCCCTTGCAGGAATAACCATTAAATTGTACGCCATAAAAAGGCTTTCACTGTTTTATTTTCTTCCGCTTGTAATATACCTGGGCAACTACTACATCTATCACGACCTGACTCAGATAAGGGCAGGCATTGCATCCGGGATATTCCTGCTAACCGTGCCTATGCTCGCAAACGGCGAAAAGCTGAAATGCTCCCTGCTGTGGGCTGTGTCAACTTGCTTCCACATTTCATCGTTGCTGTTCTTTCCCATGCTGTGGCTCAACAACAAAGACCTTACACGCAAAGGCAAATACCTTTTGGCTTCGCTCGTGCCGATAGGCTACTTGATATATTTCACACATATAAACATACTTACCTACATTCCCTTTGTGGGCAAGAAGATTGAAATATACCAAACGCTCGCAGAGAAAGGCACAGGTTCTGAAATCAACGTGTTCGGCATGGTGTTTCTCGTAAAGATTGCAATATTCCTTTTCACGCTGCTGATGTACGACACCATAAGGCAGTCAAACAAATACCTGCCCATTCTGCTAAAAATCATGGCCTGCTCGGTGTTTGTTTTCCTGCTCTTCGCCCCGCTGCCGGTGCTGTCGTTCCGCATAAGCGAACTCTACGGAATTGTTGACATAATAATATATTCCTGTCTGTTCTATACCGTAAGGCAACGCGCAGTGGCTGCGTCAATAGTAGCCGTGGTGGGGATTAGCCTGTTTGCCATAAACGTTTTTTACATGAAACTTTTGGAGAATGTATAAGGAAAAGGAAAACGCAATGCCACAAAAAGGCAATACCGCCATTGTTATTGTTACATACAATCCCGACAAGGATTTCGCCGCTAACCTTCTGCAAGCTCACAGCGTGGCAGACCTCGTGATTGTGGTTGACAACGGCTCGGAGAACATAGATTTCATAAAGGAAACCGCCTGCTCGAACAATGCACAACTAACAGCCCTTGGCCAAAACACGGGAATTGCCGCCGCGCTGAACATCGGCATAAAGAAAGCCCTTAACGCAGGAAAGGAATGGATTCTGACGCTCGATGATGACTCTTTTCCCGAAAGCAACATATTGGAAACCTACGCCGATGTTTTGCAACAATTTCCCGATGCAGGACTTATAGGCACTAATTTTTCGCAAAGCGCGCGCAAACTCCCCGAAGCCGAAGAAAGCACAACCATCATAACTTCAGGCACGCTTCACAAGGCGGAAATTTTTAATACCATAGGCTTATACACCGAAAAACTTTTCATCGACTGCGTTGACTTCGATTTCGTTATACGTCTTAAACTAAGTGGAAAATACAAGGCAGTTAAAGTGAGCAAACCGCTCATAAGCCACCACCTTGGAAGTCCGATGAAAAAGTTCGGCATCCTGTCGTCAAACCATTCTCCAAAGCGACGGTATTTTTGGGCAAGGAACACCGTGTATCTTAACCGCAAATACCTGCTGAAACTTCCGCTGTGGATTCTTAAAAAAGACCTTTTCCTGCTTAAAGACACAATAGGAATAATTATTGTGGAGCGTAACAGAATGGAAAAGCTGAAATGTATAACAAAGGGAATCCGCGATGGTTTCCGGCTGTAAAACCCAAAACACAAAATTATGATTTCGGTTTGCATTGCCACATACAACGGCGAACGCTTCATAAGAGAACAGCTTTGCTCCATATTATGTCAGATATCCCCCGATGACGAGATTATAATCTCTGACGACGGCTCAACCGACAACACCTTGAAAATTGTGCGCGAACTGAAGTCGCCGATAATCAGGGTTTTCACAAACAATGGGCAGCATGGCTACACGCCGAATTTCGAGAACGCACTTAAACACGCAAATGGCGACTACATTTTCCTGTCCGACCAAGACGACATTTGGGAACCGCAAAAGGTGAAGGTATGTATGGAGCACTTGAAAAACTGCGACTTCGTAATTTCCGATGCCACGATGGTTGATGCCGAAAACAGGATTATAGCGCAATCATACTGTGTCGAAAGGCGTTCAAGACCCGGACTGCTGAACAACCTCATACGTTTCAGCTATCTTGGCTGCTGCATGGCATTCGGGAAAGACGTACTGCGCAAGGCACTCCCCTTCCCTCCCAACCACAAATGCTGCACTCACGACAACTGGCTCGGTCTCGTTGGACTTGTGTTCTACAAAACAGTTTTCCTAAATGACAAGCTGATACGCTACCGCCGCTATGGCAACAACACGTCAGCCGCCGGACTGGAAAAGACTACAAGCGCATGGTTCAAACTTAAATACCGCCTATATCTCGTGTATTGGTTGTTGCGGAGAATTAAGCTGTAAACACTCTGTTTCATTAAAGGCAGAAACGCAGTTTGGAACGCTTTTCACCATGCGCTTATTATCAACGTTTTGACACAACATTCTTCCTTTTGTATCGTTTTGCCTTTCGAAAGGTTATGAATGAGAAAAACTATGTCTGATGTAGTTTTTTCTATGTCTGATATAATTTTTTCTACATCGGACGTAGTTTTTCCTACATCCTATGTTGTTTTCGTGATGTTTGAAAAAGAGTTGCCGGTTTGGGTTTTGCGCCATTTGCAGGGGCGCATGCCTTACGCCCTGTGCGCCATCGCCCAAAACGCACGGCAAACCGCCGCCTTTACATTGCAAACCGTCGCAATTCAGGGCGTATGCCATACACCCCTACGGCGACACTAACCATTAGTTACCCTCTACTCGCATATTAATAGCGCACGCGGTATGAATGTATAATCATGTTCGGATTTCAGAAGTAACTTATTCCGAATTTACGCTGCATAGAGCTTTGCCGTCATCGCGTGCCGACATAAAAAAACGCGGTCTGCACCATGCGATGCAAACCGCGCTCTGTATTTTATTTGTAGTGTTTCTTACTTCAAGCCTTCGAGCCGGGTTGTGGTAAAAGTCATGTGCCCCGGTATAAGTCCCGTGGTTGCCGACCATTGCAGCTTGCCGGCCGCGCTGTAGCAATAGAGCATGCCGGGTGTCTTGTAGTCTTTCGCGTCAGCCACGAATATTTCTTTTGTGTCGGGGCTCGCTGCAACGGCGTATGGCATTACAATTCTGCTGTCCGTTCCGTCGGTTATGAAACCTGCGGTTGATAGTTCCTTGGTCTTGGTGTTGTAGAGCGAATACGAGTTTGTGGCCTCGTATGTGGGTGCCTTGTATTCAACACCTATTATATACAGGTTGTCGCCGGCGGCGGCAATGGCTGAAACGCGCGTGTCGATTGAGTCGCTCAATGCCGCAGTTGCCGTGTTCACAACGTATATCTTGGAACTTACCGTGCTATAGTTTCCCGTGGAGATTACATAAAGGTTGTCGTCCTTGCCAAGAGCTACCTTGCCTAGGTTAAGCCCGGCATCGATTGTCTTTTCAACCTGCATTGTCTGCGGGTTTATAACGTTGATTGAATGCTCGTAATTTGGCGACATATAGCCGCCCGAATTGGCAACAAACACTTTCCCGTTGGCAAAGGCGATGCCCTCGGGCTGATAGCCCACGGTTACAGTGCCTTCAACTGAGTATGTATTGAGGTTAACTTTGTAAACCGAGCCTTTGGTGGTTTTCGATGTCTTGTCGGTGGGGTCGGCATACGAAGACACATAGGCATAGTTGCCATTGAAAGTTATGAAACGGCATGCGGGGATGTTAACGGAAGCCACGTGCTTGCCCGTTTTTGCACTCATAACCTCAACAAGGTTCGAGCCGTTCATAACGGCATACACTTTGTCCTTGTAAACTTGAATGTCGTTTCCCGTGTCGCCCAGTCCTAGCGTTACGTCCGGGTTTATGGTCGGGAAAAGGTTGAGGTAATAGTTGCCGTTGGTGTAGTCGAAATAGTCCAGCGACGACTTGTTTGTTCCCATCGCGCCCTCGTTGAGTACGAAAACGCCTTTCAATACGGGGTTTTTCTGCGGTGTTGCAACCGTTGTGCCTGTGATGTTGATTTTCGGTGCCGAGTCGTCGTCAGAGCAGGCTGTAAACTGGAACGCCGCCGAAAGAAGCAGTGCGGCAATCGCGCTAAGGCGAAGTGATTTCTTTGGATCTCTCATGTTTTTATATGTTTATTGATAAAATGATTTTACAGTTCCTTCCCGGCATGGGGTAACACCTCACCACATCGTAGTGGCGGTTGAACACATTGTTCACTGCCAGCGAAATTTTCGCTTCCGCTCCCATTAGCAACATACTGCGGTTTATGGCAAGGTCGTTTATGCAATGGCTGCGTATGCAGTTGGCGGGAATGTTCGCGCTCGAGTCGTAACGTCGTCCTGTGTACAGGAAGCTGTAATCGGCGCTCCACCTTTTCCAAGCCACATTTACAACAGCCGAAGCCGAATGCTTGGGTATGTAAGCTATCTGTCCCTTGTAGTAAGGGCTGTTTTTGTCGGAGCAGTCCATTGAGCGTTGCCACGTATATGTTGCCTTTGCGCCTATGTCCACGCCCGCAAATCTTATAACTGTTTCCGCCCTCGCGTCAAGCCCATGCACTACAACTCTCCCGAGGTTAGTCATCGTCCAGCGGAACTGGTTTGTTGTAGGCACGGCAATGATTTTGTCGGATATGCGGTTTATGTAACCATCGAGTCTGACTTCGAAGTTTTTCAACGCTTTTCCCCCATTGGCAATGCGCCATGAAATTCCGCCGTCAACCTGTGTGGCATATTCCGGTTTGAGGTTGGAGTTTCCTATAAAAGTGTAATACAAATCATTGAACGTTGGCACGCGGTAGGAACGCTTTAAGAACGCACGCAGAGTAAATCCCGGGAAAAAAGCCGGGTGCCACGCGGCAAACACGGCAGGCGTAAAACCGATATGCTCCGAGCTTTTTCCGCCGTTGCGGTTTCTTACGCGGTTGCCTGCATATGTAAGCAAAGCGTTTCCCTGAAACTCGAAATCCCCGGTGCGGGCGTTTACAGCCGCCGACGTGAAAACGCTGTTGCGCAAAGGCTTGGCAAACTCGCGAAGGTCGGCATCAAGTGCGTCAAAAGCATAGTCTGCCGAAACCGATGCCTGTATGTTTTCCGAGAAATCGTATTTGTTTGCCGCCGACACGTACACGCCGCTCTGCCGATAGTGGTTGTTTATGAACATAGCCCCCTGGTCGCGGCGCGGGTCGTAGAAATAATGAAGATAGTCGTATGTGAGCTTTGTGTTTACAAGCAACGAATAATTTCCGAATCGTTTAGTGAGTGCGCCCTGCACAAAAGAGTTCACATCCCTTTGGCGGTCGATGTGCGAAAGGCGGTTTCTCACCACCGCTCCGGGCAACCCGCGCCGCGAGGAGTAAACATAGCCCCTTGCACGCCAGTTCCCATCCGAAAGGCGTCCGTAAAGCGAAGCCTCGCCCCGCAACACCGTTATGTCGCCGTTGCGCCGTGTGGCGGTGGTGTCGTATCCGCCGTCCAATTGGTAGCGGTATTTGTATCTGCCGTTTGAAGTGAGCCAAGCGGCATCAACCTGCAAGGCCGTATTTTCCGACAGTTTCCGTTCCCAAAGCACCTCGGGCGAGAATGTGCCGAAAGAGCCTCCCTGCACCATGGCACGCAGGTTGTACGCCCTGCCGTGAAATTCCGGCCTACGTGGGATTATGTCCACATTCGATGCCGATGCAAAATTGCGCGCGGGCTTGAAAATACTGCCGTTTCCGCCGTTGCTCAAGATTATGCCGCCCACATTTGCAAGCGAGAGCCGCCCAAGGTCAACAATGCCGTTTTGCGCGTTGACAATCTCCACACCGTCGTAGCTCACGGCGGTGTGTTCCGTTCCCATGCTGCGAACGTCTATGGTTTTAAGTCCGCCTATGCCGCCGTAGTCCTTGAGCTGCACGCCCGAGAAATAACGCACGGCATCGGCAACGCTGTACGAATTCATGCGCCTAAGGCTTTCGCCGTCAAGAGTCTGTTGCGAGGTTATCGTGTTAGCCATGCGCTGCCCGCTGACCACCGCCGCCGGCAACGCAGGAGCGTCAAGGGTGTCGCGCAAAGCAGTATCCCCCTGCGCATACGCGCCGGAGACAAAAAACACAGACATATATATAATGTACTTCCTCATTCCGTTTCTTCCATGATAAGCCTGGCCCTAAAAGAAACGGAACACACACAGCAACATTGGCGATGCAGACCAAAGCACACCGCCCCGGAAGAACGCACAAGGCACATCCCCCGAATGTTGTCCGTTCCCGTCCTCGCAGGTGCCGAACATTATGGGCTGCGGCAGGTCTTCTGGCTCGTCATGTCCCACGCCTTCTCACAGCCAACGGCTGCAATGGCTTTCGTGCCTGTAGGCACGGCGGGAAATCACCCTTTCGGGCGTAACGCAAAGCACACTCGGCACTTTGCGAAAGACACACAGCAACGGGATTGTGCGGGATTCCCACCCGCTTCCCTTTTAATCGCTCGCGGAACAAAACTCCAGACGCGAACCGCAGTCGCTGCAAAGTTACGGATATTAGTCAGAAAAAACATAGCGCACCCAAGGAAAACGCCATAAATCATGCGGCGGGAGTTTGGGCGTTGCGGAAAATAGTCGTAATTTTACCGCAAATTACAAACAAGCAAAATCATGAACATTTCACTTTTCCGCAACCTTGCGCTGATTGCCGCCATTGCGGCATCCGCATCATGCCGGGCGCAAAGCAGCATCAAACTCCCGCAGCCCGACAAGTCGCTTAAAGCAACCCTAATCTATGCGCTGCAAAACAGGCAGTCGGTGCGCAGCATATCCGACAAGGAGTTCAGCGACCAAGACCTTTCAACCCTGCTTTGGGCTGCTAACGGTATTAACCGCGAAGACGGCAAGCGCACCGCACCTTCGGCAATGAACAAGCAAGACATTGAGATTTTCGTGATAAGGAAAGACGGCGCATACTTTTGGAATCCGCAGACAAACACACTTGAGCGGCGCAGCGACCAGGATCTTCGCCCGGCTGTGGCACGCGGGCAGGAATTCACAGCCAAAGCCCCGCTGTCGTTAGTGCTTGTGAGCAACGGCGCGAAGTTCGGCAACATGCCCAACAAGTTCGGGCTTGCCGATGCGGGCTACGTTAGCCAAAACATCTGCCTTATATGCTCCGGCGCAGGATGGGCGTGCTGCCCAAGGGGAACCATGGACAGGGAGACACTTATCGAGCAGCTTAAGCTCACGCCCCAACAAGTGCCGATGCTTAACAACACGGTGGGATACATGAAAAGCGCGGAATAACCCGCGCTTTTTTCATTCGTAATCGTCAACGGTGTAATTAACAAAGTCGAGCATGGGTTTCATGGTGCGGAATATATCCACCACCTTATTCTCCCAGCCCGGCGATAGCAACAAGTCATCGCTCAACGGAGTGGAAACCGAATAGTCTTTGGGCTGCAAATAGCGCATATACGGGAAATCCTTCGGAAAGCCTTTGGGGGCGGTTTTAAGACGTTCCTCACCTATAACGGGAAACAGACTCTTGAACGCGGGGGCTTCGACTATGGCGGAAAACTCCTCGACATTGTCAACTATGCTTTCCCTTACGGCTTTAAGTTGCTTTGAATCCAAGCAGTAGCTTCCGCCCGCCGCCAAACTGTTGTGGGGTTGGAAATGGATGTAATAGCCGCCATGAACCGATTTTTTGCCATGCGCGTTGATGTACGCCCCCATGTGGATTTTGTAAGGACGTTTGTCGTTGCTGAAGCGTATGTCGCGGTAAATGCGGTAGGTGCAGTCGGACGGCGAAAGTCGCCCCACCTCGGGTTCAAACTCGGAAATCCGCGCTATAAGCCCCGCCACAATATCATCAAAGGCTTCAGCCGCCTCGTCGTAAAGGCTGCGACTGGCCTTGAACCAATCACGGGCGTTGTGTTCTGCTATGCAAGAAAGAAATTCAAATACCTTCGCGCTGCGAGGGTCAACCGATTTCACTGCCATATTGCCGTATTATTATAAATGTCTATCAGTTCCGAGGCACAATGCCTGATGCAAAATTAGCAAAAAGCAGGAAAACCTCATAATTTTGAAATTTTTCGGTCAAAATATTTGTCGGTTAAAAACAAGTGCGTATCTTTGCATCTTCACCCGATGACAATGGGGCGGAGACAAATAAACTTTTACATAACAATTAAAAACTAAGAGTCATGAAGAAAAAATTTATTTGCACCGTTTGCGGTTACGTTTACGAAGGTACGGAAGCTCCGAAAGAATGTCCGATATGCCACGCTCCCGCATCAAAGTTCAAAGAGGTTGATGAAAGCGACGACGGTCTTAATTTTGAGACAGAACACGTTGTCGGCGTGGCAAAGGGTTGCGACGAAGAAATGATAAAAGACCTTAACGCACACTGGCATGGCGAATGTGGCGAAGTGGGAATGTATCTCGCCATGAGCCGTCAGGCCGACCGCGAGGGCTATCCCGAAATTGCGGAGGCTTTCAAGCGCTACGCTTTCGAGGAGGCAGAACACGCAGCCAAGTTTGCGGAACTTCTCGGCGATGTTGTTTGGGACACCAAGACAAATCTCGAAAAACGCGCTGCTGCCGAAGCAGGTGCATGCTCCGACAAATTCCGCATTGCAAAACGCGCAAAGGAGCTTAACCTCGATGCAATACACGACACTGTGCACGAAATGGCAAAGGACGAGGCACGCCACGGACGCGGCTTCAAAGGTTTGCTTGACCGCTATTTCAGAAACAAGTAAGCAGAAAAATCACCAAACGCATATCAAGGATATGGTGCGCCCCAAAGCGCACCATATTTTTTTTGCAAATACATTTCACAAAATAACGCGCGATTGCCGCCACGCACGCCACGGAATTTGTTTGCCTTTGTCGCATAAACCACATCGTATGTAGAAAAAAACAATGTCCTATGCAGAAAAAACAATGTCCTATGTAGAAAAAATTACATCAGAACTTTTTTTGCCACTGGCAAAGCTCTGAGAAACAACACCTTGCTAATTTTTTTGTTTTACAGGTGTATTTCTTTACAAATCAAACGATTACGGAATTTATAAGGCTTTACGGTTTCGCCGAGAGCACGATTACGGTATCATTATAACATAAGTCGGGACCGGCACATAGTAGGCCTGCCGCTGCTTATGCAACAAACCTTACCGATATGCCTTTGAGGAAAACTGAGCCATAATATTGTTTACTCCCTTTCCCCGGGCGGGTTCATTACTCAAAATAGAACGAAACGACCACCATGTTTGCCTTTGCCGAGTTAACCGCTTCGGTATAGGCAAGCTTTGTCTTGTCAATAAGTCCCTTACGGTTTTTGTCCAAAATATCGTTAAGGCCGATGCAGAACTTTATCTCGGGTATCAGTTTGAAGAACGGCATATAGAAATCGCAGCCCAGCCCGAACTCGGCATACAGCGAAAGCGGCTTTGTAAGTATAGCGTCCTGTTTGTGTCCCGTGAGGTCGTACATGGCATTCAGCCCGGCAAGCAGATATGGGCGATGGTTGTTGAAGCGCAACGCACTGAACTTTATATCGGCAGGAACCGAAATAAGAGTTGACTTAACAGATTCGGATACTTCCCTGCCCGAAGACTTTTCGCGAAACGTGAGGTGTTTTTGCCCGAAGTTGATTGTGGGCGTGGTGCGCAGGGCGAAATATTTGTTGAGCCTCCACTCTCCCAGAACACCTATGCTGAAACCTATGTCGGCACGGTCGTTGACGGCATACCATTGTTCGCCGGTGGTTTCGCCTATATGCCCATTGTTCTCAAAGCTCATGCTTTGGGAATGCACGGCACACAGGAAACCGTAATGAAATCTGCGGTTGTCTATGTAGGGCTTGTTCTGTACCTTGCGCGTTTGGGCGTTGATGCCGGTTGCGGCCATGGCCAAAACTGCGGCCGTAAAAGCAATATGTTTAAGTTTGCACCTCATAGCTTATTGTTATTAACGCGATTGCCGGGTGTTTATTGCCTTTACACACCGGGAGTATAGCGGAAATTTAGTTATCTTTGCAAAGATACGCAACAAAACAAGACACCCTTAAAGTATATGTCTGACGAAAACAACGAAAAAGAGCTTCATTCGCAATACATTCCCTTAACCGGCGACAACGGCGACAGCATAAAGCGTCTGCCGGGAATGTATGAGAACTGGTTTTTGGATTATGCCAGCTATGTAATTCTCGAACGTGCCGTGCCCCACCTTGATGATGGGCTGAAACCGGTGCAGAGACGCATTCTGCACACCATGAAGCGCATGGACGACGGACGCTATAACAAGGTTGCGAACATTGTGGGCGAAACAATGAAGTTCCACCCACATGGCGATGCCTCTATTTATGATGCCCTTGTGCAACTGGGGCAGAAAAACCTGCTTGTTGACACCCAGGGAAACTGGGGAAACATACTCACCGATGATTCTGCGGCAGCACCGCGTTACATCGAGGCAAGACTTTCTAAATTTGCTCTCGATGTTATGTTCAATGCCAAGACAACGGAGTGGAAACTATCGTATGATGGTAGAAACGAAGAACCCGTAACGCTCCCGGTTAAGTTCCCGCTGCTTTTGGCGCAGGGAGTTGAGGGAATTGCCGTGGGATTGTCGTCGAAAATACTACCCCATAATTTCAACGAGATTTGCGATGCCGCAGTGAGCTACCTACACGGCGAGGATTTTAAGCTATATCCCGATTTCCCCACAAGCGGATATGTTGACGTGGCGCGATATAACGACGGCATGCGCGGCGGAAATGTCAAGGTAAGGGCCAAAATCGAGAAGCTCGACAACAAAACCCTCGTTATAACCGAAATCCCGTTTGGGAAGAACACCCAAACGCTGATCGACTCAATTCTTAAAGCCAACGACAAAGGAAAGATAAAAATACGCAAAGTAGAGGACGTTACCGCCGCAAATGCCGAAATTCACATACACCTTGCCCCCGGAACCAGCGGCGACAAAACAATAGATGCCCTTTACGCATTCACCGACTGCGAAGTGAGCATCTCGCCCAACTGCTGTGTGGTGGAGGGAAACAAACCCCATTTTCTCACGGTGAGCGATGTGTTGCGCCGCAGCGTGGAACGCACAAAGCATCTGCTGAAAATGGAGCTTGAAATACGCCGTGGAGAACTCAGAGAACAGCTGTTTTTCGCCTCACTCGAAAAGATTTTCATTGAGAAACGCATATACAAGGAAAAGCAATTCGAACAAGCACCCGACATCGACACCACGGTTGCATTTATCGACTCGAAACTCGAGCCTTACAAGAAAGACTTTGTGCGCGAAGTAAAGCGCGAGGACATTTTGCGCCTGCTCGAGATAAAGATGCAACGCATACTCAAATTCAACAAAGACAAGGCCGATGAACTTATGGCGCGCATACGCGCAGAAATAGCCAAAATAGAAAAAGACCTTGAAAACATTGTGGAGGTTGCCGTTAACTGGTATTCCATGATAAAGGGAAAATACGGCGCAAACTATCCGCGGTTAACCGAGATACGCTCATTCGACACCATAGAGGCGACAAAAGTGGTAGAGGCCAATGAGAAACTCTACATAAACCGTGCCGACGGATTCATTGGCACAGGGCTGAAACACGACGAGTTTGTTGAGAACTGCTCCGACATAGACGATGTGATAATATTCTATCGCGACGGAACATACAAGGTTACCCGAGTGGCCGATAAGCTGTTTGTGGGAGAAACCGAACGCTCTAAAAAAGAAAAGCGCAAGGCTGAGATAATACACCTTGCCGTGTTTCGCAAGAACGACAAGCGCACAACTTACAATGTGGTTTACCGCGACGGCAAGGCCGGGGCATATTACTACAAACGCTTCAACGTAACTTCCATTACACACGACCGCGAATACGACCTTACACTCGGAACTCCGGGAAGCCGAGTGGTTTATTTCACCGCCAACCCCAACGGCGAGGCTGAGGTGATAAAAGTTGCACTGAAACCTAGCCCGAAAATAAAGAAACTGGCATTTGAGTGCGATTTTGGGGCTTTGCAGATAAAAGGCCGCCAAAGCCGAGGCAACACTCTGACAAAAAACGATGTTTACCGCATAACGCTCAAAAGCCACGGCGTTTCAACACTCGGAGGATGCAAGATTTGGTTTGACAAGGACGTAAACCGCCTTAACATAGACGGATGCGGGGATTACGTGGGCGAGTTCCACGGAAACGACAGGATACTTGTGGTGCTCGGCGACGGTACGTTTTACACCACAGGCTTTGATCTCAGCAACCACTACGAACCCGGCATTGTAAGAATGGAAAAATATGATGAAACTAAGGTTTGGACGGCACTGCTTTACGATGCCACGCAGAACGATTATCTTTACCTGAAGCGTTTTAACTTTGAACGCTCGTCAAGAAAGCAGAATTTCCTTGGCGATGACGCAAAGTCGAGACTTGTTTGCCTATCGTCTGACGAGTATTCGCGTTTTCGCATAACTTTCGGCGGAGCTGACTGTTTCCGTGAGCCGTTGGAAATAGAAGCCAGCGAATTTGTGGGCGTAAAAAGTTTCAAAGCTCGCGGAAAGAGGGTTACAACGTTAAGCGTTGCCGGCGTGGAGCAAATTCCCTCGCAACTCACACCCGAGCCACACCCTGAAACGGAAAGTGCGGAAAGCAGCCGCGAGGAAGACGCAGGCGATAAAGAGCCATCGCTGTTTGAATAGGCTATAGACCGCCAAACGCAGGTTGCACGCTGCACAACTAATAATTAATTTGGTAACTTTGCCGTTACATACATCAATATGGAAAAGCAAACAAAAACAACTAAAATATGACTCAGAAACTTTTGATTTACAATACACGCACCCGCGCCAAACAGGCGTTCGAGCCTATAACCCCCGGCAGGGTTGGAATGTATGTTTGCGGCCCAACCGTTTATGGCGATCCGCATCTCGGCCATGCACGTTCGGCAATCACGTTCGACGTTGTGTTCCGCTATCTAAAGCATATAGGCTACAAGGTGCGCTATGTAAGAAACATTACAGACGTGGGGCATTTGGAACACGATGCTGACGAAGGCGAGGACAAAATAGAGAAGAAGGCGCGGCTCGAACAGCTTGAACCTATGGAAATAGCCCAGTATTACACAAACCGCTACCACGATGCGATAAGAGCCCTCAACGTGCTTTCGCCAAGCATAGAACCACGCGCAACGGGACACATAATAGAACAAGAAGAGCTCGTGAGCAAAATTCTTGACAACGGCTTTGCATATGTTAGCAACGGGAGCGTTTACTTCGACATAGAAAAATATAACAAAAAGTATCATTACGGCGTACTTTCGGGACGCAACCTTGACGACATAATCAACGAAAGCCGCAATCTTGCAGGCACAGGCGAAAAGCACAGCCAGGCTGATTTCGCCTTGTGGAAAAAAGCGCAGCCGGAACACATAATGCGTTGGCCCTCGCCATGGAGCGAAGGCTTTCCCGGCTGGCACACCGAATGCACGGCAATGGGAAGAAAATATCTTGGAGACCATTTCGACATTCACGGGGGCGGGCTCGACCTTGTATTCCCCCACCACGAGTGCGAAATAGCGCAAGCCGTGGCTTCGCAAGGCGATGAAATGGTGCGCTACTGGATGCACAACAACATGGTAACCATTAACGGACAGAAAATGGGCAAGAGTCTCGGAAACTTCATAACGCTGGAGGAGTTTTTCACCGGCAACCACCCGAAACTCACAAGCGCCTATTCACCCATGACCATACGTTTCTTCATTCTTCAGGCACACTATCGCAGCACAGTTGACTTCTCAAACGAAGCACTGGTTTCGAGCAAGAAAGGGCTTGAAAGAATGATGGACGCATATGCCAACCTTTCGAGGATAGCTCCGAATAACGAAGGCGAAATAAAATTGAAAGACATCGAGGCCATAAGAGAAAAATGCTATGAAGCCATGAACGATGACTTTAATACGCCAATATTGATAGGACACCTGTTTGACATTTGCCACATCATAAACCAAGTGGCAGGAGGTCAAAAGTCAATAACGCCCGATGCGCTTGGGGAACTGGAAAAAGTTTTTTCGGCGTTTGCATTCGATGTTCTCGGACTGCGCAAGGAGGCTTCGGCCAACGAGGACAGGGAAAAGGCATACGGCGGAGCGGTTGACCTGTTGCTCGAAACGCGGCAAAAGGCAAAGGCAGCCAAAGACTGGGCTACGAGCGACCGCATACGCGATGAGCTTGCACGCCTTGGCTTCGATGTGAAAGATACCAAGGATGGGGCTACCTGGAAACTCAACAAATAAGTAATGCCATAGGGCGAACAGCTTTTCTGCCTGTTTTTGCATCAGCATTACTTGTTTAGGTTCACACAAAAGCACAATAATCGGATAAGCACTTGCTTTTCACCGAATTGCAAGTTACAGAAACTACATAGGACATAGTTTTTTCTATGTCCCATGTAGTTTAAATTATATCAGATATAATTTTCCGCGCATACGGCATAGGAGCATCCGACATAACCCGCCCTTCGATTTTATTGCCAAACAAGTTGGTCTATTCCATTTTTTTTGTACCTTTGCACCGCTTTCCGCGTAGCCGCTGGCAAGAAGAAACGAGTGGCTTGCTTATGCTGCGTTGGGACGAACAAACAATTTTATTTACAAAAATGGTAGATCTAATTAAAGTTGCTGAAGAAGCATTTGCCACCGGCAAGGAATTTCCTGCATTCCGTCCGGGCGACACTATAACGGTGGCATACAAAATCGTCGAGGGAAACAAGGAGCGTATCCAGATGTTCCGCGGAATCGTAATCAAGATAAGCGGTCATCAGAACCAGCGCCGTTTCACGGTTCGCAAAATGAGCGGCACCGTGGGTGTGGAGCGCATATTCCCTATCAATTCTCCGAACATAGACAGCATTGAAGTTAACAAACGCGGCAAGGTTCGTCGTGCCAAACTTTACTATCTGCGTGCACTCACCGGTAAGAAGGCGCGCATACGCGAAAAGAAAACCAACACAAACGCAAGCAAGGCTTGACATTGTAAAGGTTTCAATAAAACAAAGCGCGGCGGATTTCATTACGAAGTCCGCCGCGCTTTGTTTGCTTTTGCTCCTGCCCTTACACTACCATCTCTGTAAGAATTCTTTCAAGTTCCTCGCCGGTTAGGTTAAGGTGGAATTTGCCGTTGTATGCCACAGATATTCCCCCGGTCTCTTCCGACACTGTTATTGCCAGAGCATCGCTTTTTTGCGTTATTCCCAATGCGGCCCGGTGGCGCAGCCCGAGATTTCGCGGAATGTCCTCATCGTGAGAAACCGGAAGTATGCACCCCGCAGACGCTATGCGGTGGTGGGATATTACCATTGCACCGTCGTGGAGCGGACTGTTTTTAAAGAATATGTTTTCTATAAGCCGCTGCTTTACTTCCGCATCGATTATTTCCCCGGTCTTTTCAATATCGCCAAGACTTATATAGCGTTCATACACAATAAGTGCACCTACTTTCTGCGCACTCATCGACATACACGCTCTTACCACAGGAATTATACAGTTTTCGTTCACAATGTTGCGATCCTGCGTGGGGCGCGAGAACAGATGCACAATCTTTCCTATGAAGTGGTGCGTGCCGAGCGTTGAGAAAAAATTTCGTATATCCTCCTGGAATATGATAATCAAAGCAATGGCTCCTATGTTCACAGCCTTGTCCATTATAGAACCCAAAAGGCTCATGTTGAAAATCTTCGACACAAATATCCACACTATTATGAATATGAGTACGCCCATGAATATGTTTCCCGATCGCGACTCTTTCATTATGCGGTAAATGTAGAAAAGCAGCGTTGCAACCAGAAGTATATCTATAATGTCTTTTATTGAAAACGATAGCATGTCAGATGGGTTTATCCTATGGTTTGCTTTACTATTTTCACTGTCTCAACAGCCGCTTTCACATCGTGCACCCTAAGTATTGACGCTCCTTTAAGCAGTGCCATGGTGTTGCATACTGTTGTGCCGTTGAGGGCTTGCGAAGGGTTGGTGCCGAGCAGCTTGTATATCATCGACTTTCTCGATACTCCTACAAGCAGCGGCAGCTGCCATATTTTCAAATAGTCTATATGGTTAAGCAGCTCGTAGTTTTGTGTCATTGACTTCCCGAAACCGTATCCGGGATCTATTATAATGTCCTTGACTCCGAGCGAGTGCAACCTGTTTATTCGCACTGTGAAGAACGCCATTACACTTTGCATATACGGCACAGCCGAGTCGGCGTGTGAGGTGAGCGGCGCATCGTTGTGCATGTTTTCAACAGTGCCGCCAATGTGCATAAGTATGTATGGCACTCCCAGTCTTGCAACGGTATTGAACATACACTTGTCTCCCTCGCCGCCGGAAACATCGTTTATGATGTCCGCGCCATACTCCTCCACGCACATTTTCGCCACATTGGCGCGAAAAGTGTCTATGCTTACCGGTATGCCCGGCGCTGCTTTTCTCACGGCAACGAGCGCGCGTCTTAGGCGCAGCATCTCTTCCGCCTCGTCCACATCGGCCGAGCCGGGGCGTGTTGAGTACGCGCCAATGTCTATTATGGTTCCGCCTTCATCGGCTATCTGCCTTGCACGATGGAATATAGACTCCTCGTCAAATGTTCTGGAGCCGGCGTAAAAAGAGTCGGGCGTTACATTCAGTATGCCCATTACCTGCGGTTCGCCAAGATTCATCAACGACCCGCCAAGGTTTAACGTATAAGGAGCAAGTCCCTTCATTTTTTATGTATTAGGCGCGGTTGCGCGCACTGTTTTTTCGATTTTGGGATGCGGTTAGTTTTTTGATGCAATAATTTCGTAATGCCCCTGCTTTACCTTTACCGTGAAGCCCTCCACGGTTTTTTCGGTGTAAGTAACACCCTTTGCTTTCGCGGCGGATTTCCCATTTACCGATAAAGCCGACATACCCGCTGCTGGCACATACACGGTGGCACTTGAGCCTACGGGAACGTCAACTACTATGCGCACCCGCCCGGGTAAATGACTAACGTTGCTTGCCACTCGTCCGTAGGGCGACATCTTGGCATAGCTCACACTCTCGAGACTGTCGGCAAGCACAGGTCGCACTATTAGGTGCTTGTATGCGGGGGCTTCCATATCAGAGTTCACTCCGGCAAGGCAGCGGTAAAACCATGTAAGGCAGCACCCCAGGAATGGGTGGTTTTCGGAATATTGTCCGTCAAACTGTTCCCAAAGTGTAGTGGCGCCTTTGTTAATCATGTTTCCGAAAGACGGATAGTCGGTCTTGTTCATCACAGTGTAGGCAAGGTTGTTCATACCTGTTTTTGCCAATGCCTCTAAAAGCACTTCGAGTGCTATGTATCCGCAATTTAGGTGTCCATTGTGTCTATTGCCTATTTCGTGGGCGAGTATATGTTTCAGTCCTGGCCGCTTTTTGTCCAGTCCCATTTCCACAGCAAAGGCGTTGCAGCCGAAATCACCGTATCCCAATGTATCGTTCTCAAAAAACACCTTGTCGTATGCGTTTCGCGTGCGTTCGGCAAGGTCGCGATACCGTTTCTCGTCCGCCCCTTTGCCCATTACTTTTGCCATTTTGCTCATTCTGTCGGCACAACGCCACAAAATGTAGGTATGCACTTTCTCATCGGCCGGAAACTTGAACGGCGGCACCCAGTCGCCGAGATTCAACCAGTAGCAATCGCTGTTGTCAATTGCGTTCTTGCGTTTTTGGTGCATGGTGCCGTCGGGTCTGACCCATGTAATCATGTAGTCTATCTGGCGTTTTGACGCATCGTAGTTTTCGTCCACCACCCTCTTGTCGCCGTAGTTCATGTAGTGTTCCCAAGGCATTATACTCAATGCGGCTCCCCATGCCACTCCGCCGCCCGCGCCGGGGCACCATGGAGCGGCATTGGGCAAATATCCCGTTTCCCTGTCTTGGGTATCGCGCATTGTGTTAAACCAACTACGGAAGAATGCCGCCCCGTTGAAATTATGCATCACGGTGGAGCATACAGCCTGGCCATCGCCTGTGTAGGGGATGCGCTCGCGGTGAGGGCAGTCGCTTTCTACGCCGCTGTGAAGGTTGTCCTTTTCCGTACGCTGCCACACATGGTTTATCTTGTTGAAAAGCTCGTTCGATGTTGTGAACTCCGAGTTAACCTTCATGTCGGTGTTAACGGCTTCTGCAACTATCTGGTCGGCTGTTGGGGTAAATCCGTAAATTGTTACCCGACGGAACACATACCATGTGAACTGCGGAGCGTAGTCAATGGGGGTATTGTCTTTGAAAGTGTATCTAACCTCTTGCGGGTATGCGCTTTCGTACTTGATTTTTATTGTTTTGTCTTTCTCCCCGCTTACATTCTTGAGACGCACGTGTCCCGAAATCATTTCGCCGAAGTCAATGGTGCAGCTGCCATCGGCATTGCTCTTGAAGGCTACCGGCGTTAGCGTTTCGGTAACCCTGTCTGGGTTGGTGTCGAAAGCTACCAACTTACCCTCGGGGACTTTCCTCTCCACGGCGTTCTCCCACATACTGTCGTCGAAGTCTGCATCGCACCACCCGCTCACTTCCCGGCGGGCGTCATACCTCTCGCCATCATAGATGTCGCAGCTTACAATGCCGCTTTTGCAGGCTTTCCACGATTGGTCGCTCACAACGACCTGCCGACTGCCGTCGATGTAAGTTATCTCTATTTGGCAGATGAACCTTGGCGAGCCGAACGCCCCGAGGCGATCGGATCTCGAGTCGAAATACCCCGAAGCTACCATTGCGCCAACGGCGTTTTTGCCGTTTTGCAGCAGCTTCGTTATGTCGTATTGCAGATATGACACGCGAAAGCCAGAAGATTTTTCATCGAGCGATATTCCGCGCCGATATTTAAGGTCGGGGCGCGAAGTGTAGTTGGTGAAGTTGGGCACGAGAAGATCGTTGCCCACTTTACTGCCATTAAGAAAGAACTCAAAGTAGCCCAGCCCTGTTACAAACGCCTTGGCAGAGCGTATTCCCGGCCTCACGTCGAAAGCTTTGCGGAGGTACGGCACTGCCGGAACATCGGGCGCGCATTGCCCCGTTTTGAGGTTGAACTGTGCTTCTTCGCCCTGCCACGGCGCACCTATCCAGCGTGCTTTCCATGTGCTGATGCCTGTTGTGAACTTTTGTGTCTCACTCCATTTCGAAGCTTTGCCTTTGGCGTTCCAAACCTTTACGCGCCAATAATAGTCGGTGGCTTCAGCGAGTTTTTCTCCACGATAGTCTACGAGATACGACTCCGGAGACTTGACTTTCCTGCTGTCCCAAACGTCTGCCTTGCCCGATGCCAAAGCCCGGGCCGACGTGGCAACGCAAATGCGATATGCCTTCTGCTCTTCGCCCACGGCATCTGCGGCGGCTTTGTTAATCCACGAAAAACGCGGGTTCTCATTCTGTGATTTCGGCGGATTAATGAGTATATTCTCGTCCAGGTGCTCCACCATTAAGTTAACGGGGGTTATTTGGGCATATGCAGAAAAGGCAATTGCCATGGAGATTGCTACGCATACACGCTTTATTTGTTGAGGCCTCATGTTTGGTTTCCGTGATATGATATTTGCGCTGAAAAACACTATATATGTTATGCAAATATACACAATCCGCAGAAAATACGGCGGGCTATGAGTATTCGCACTAATGTCGGGCACGACCGTAGTACACGCAAATGCCGCCCCTCTCTTTTCCGTGCAATAATAAACAATCAAAGCCATGTCAACCAACAAATAGCGCCGCCGTAGGGGCGTATGGCATACGCCCGAAGTGCGCAAATTATGCTATGTTATGGCGGCGGGTTGCTATATGGTTCGAGCAGTGGCGTACCGGGCGTATGCCATACGCCCCTACAAATAACGCAAAACCATAATCGCATTTTCATTCTCCGACACCATAGAACTACATGAGATGTAGGAAAAACTACATAGGACGTAGGAAAAATTACATCAGACATAGAAAAAACTACATCAGACCTTTTTTTTCGACCGCCATAACGTTGTATAACGCATTAACTTACAAACCTTACCGTAAACCTCGCCACTGCAAGTAATTCAAGTACTCAGCCGTCAATTAAAAACTCCGTTTCAACGGTATATTCATGTTAATACGCCTGTATGGCAAAGAATGGGCCTACTGAACCGACCTTTTTTTGACTAAGGGAGACTTTTAAAAAAATCATCCGCAACGCCTGTTCATGGGCATTGCGGATTGGATTTACAAGCTATTTTGCATTTTACCGGACAGCAATAAAAACTTATGATTTTACCCTGCCCGGAGTTGTTTTACAGCGTCCCTAAAGCCTTAAAACGGTTCAGCGCGGGGTTGGCATACATTGTAAGGATGCGTTCGCGAAGAAAGGCACTGTCCTTATTAGGTAAGTCCACTTTGTCTATGCGCGATACTACGTATTCCTCAAATTTTGCTTTCTCCTCCCCTGTGTATTTAGATGCGAAACGCGAAGTATTTCCCAGCAAATCGGCAGCTACGTAGTTTGAAGGATACAATCTGTAATGGCAGAATATTTCCCTGTCGATATGGCGGGCTATGGTTTCAAACATTTCGCTTTTTTTCATGCCACGGTTGAGCGTAGAGAGCCAGGCGTCTATGCATGGTGCCGGTGAATAGTGCACCCTGCCCTTGTAACCATATATGCCTGTACGCATATTAAGCAGGTCGTTCTCACGCGTCTTTACGTAATCGGGGATGTCGCGCTTCATCTGAAACTCCTCTGCCTTTAAATAGTCGCATGGGTCGTATTCGTATGAAATGCTCAGCGGCACAATATGAAGCTCCATAAGCCTGTCGACAACGTCCCCTTCGCCGCCCATGGCCATCATTTTCAGAATGGAGTCCTGTGTGCGGTCGTCGGAATCCTTTGCCCTTCCCTCGCGCTGCGCTATCCATATGTTTTCGTGCTTTTGGCTTATTGCGAAGTGCATGTAGCGGCTCAGCCGCGCAGAACTTGCCAGCATCTCTCGCATGTGGAGCGAACGCTGAACTATGAACGACTTGTTAAGCCTCACAAGGCGGCGAATCCACGGGTAAATCAGCAGATTGTCGCCTATTGCTATTTCCACCGTACACGGAAAATGGTTTTCTATCAGTTTTTTTGAGAGAAAAGCCGGGTCAAGCACTATGTCGCGGTGATTTGACACGAATGTATAACGCTTATCCGGCTCTATGCAGCTGCAATCCATATCCACACCGTCTGTGCAATTGTCCTCCACCTTTTTCACCAGGTCGTAAACCAGCAGTTCCTGCACCTGTTGGTTGGTTTTACACGAGCGCAGTTTTGCGGCAATCAAGTTCACGTCGGTACCGGGGTACAGCTGTGCCACCACGGCCATGAACTGCGGGTCAGAGAGCAGGGCATCGTATGCGGTGGGAAGCTCTTCGGGGGTGTAGGGGCGTATTTCGTCAAATTCCTTTGGTATGACCATAAGCCTTCAACAATTTTCCAGGCAATCCTCTATTATCTCGGCGAGCACACTTCCCACGTCTTTTCCGTCGGCCTTTATCTGCTGCGGTATGAAGCTCGTTGCCGTCATGCCGGGGGTCGTGTTTATTTCGAGCATATTAATCTTTTCATTGCCCTTTTCGCCTGTAAGTATATAGTCTATGCGTATAATTCCGCGGCAGCCGAGAAGTTCATAAATATTGAGTGTCTCTTTCTTTACACGCTCCGTAGTATCCGGTGAAAGACGGGCGGGGGTTATTTCGCTCACCTGTCCGTTATACTTTGCGTTGTAGTCGAAAAACTCATTCGAGGTTACAACCTCCGTAATGGGGAACACGCAGCTTGTCTTGCTTGTCTTATAGCATCCGCAGGTTATTTCTGTGCCTTTCATGAAAGCCTCCACCATTACTTCGGGGCTTTCGGCCATGGCTTTCTGTATGGCTGGCTCGAGCTCGTCTGCCTCTTTGACCTTTGTTACACCAAAGCTGCTTCCGCCCGCATTGGGCTTAACAAAGCAAGGTAAGCCAAGCCTTTCAATAATCTGCTCGTTTGTATGGCGGCGCGCCTGGTTTTTACGCAACAGCACACTATCGGATATGTTCACCCCCAACGAACGCAGAAATTGGTTTAGCGCATATTTGTTGAATGTCATGGCCTCTACAAGAACATCGCTCGTGGAATACGGCATACCTATCAAGTCGAAATACCCTTCTATTATCCCGTTTTCACCGGGGGTGCCATGAATTGTGATGTATGCGAAATCGGGGCGTATTCGTTTGCCGCCGTCTGCAAACGAGAAGTCGTTGCGGTCGACCGGTGCGGACATACCATTGCCTAGGTGAGCGTTCCAGCCCGTTTTGCGCACCTCCACAATATAAGTGTCGTAAGGTTGGTTTTCAAGAAACGACTTTATGCCTTGCGCACTGCGCATAGACACGTCATGCTCGGAGGAATCGCCTCCTGCCACAATTGCTATTATACGTTTCATATAGTTTTTGTTTTTGCGCGGACTGTAAGCCATTATACTCCCGCGCTGTTTTTTATTTCATTTCATGTTTTATCTTGTTGAAGCCTCCGAAAACTTTTCCCATTTATCTATGAGTGCCTTTAGGTCTTCGGGCATCGGGGCGGCGAAATCCATTTCCTTTTTAAGCGTTGGGTGGAAAAAGCCGAGAGTGGCGGCGTGCAGGGCCTGACGCGGGCATAGCGAAAAACAATTCGTCACAAACTGCCTGTAGCTACCCGAACTTTTTCCACGCATTATCTGCGCCCCGCCGTAACGCTCGTCGTTGAAAAGCGGGTGGCCTATATGTGCGAAGTGTGCGCGTATTTGGTGGGTTCGTCCCGTTTCCAAACGGCACTCCACAAATGTGGTGTAGCCAAATCGCTTAATAACCCTGTAGTGTGTAACCGCAGTTTTACCTATGCCGCTTCCCGGCGGAAACACACACATCTGCAGGCGGTTTTTGGGGTTGCGCGCAATGTTCCCCTCTATTGTTCCCTCGTCGTTTCCAGGGTCGCCCCATACAAGAGCCTCGTAACGGCGGCGGGTTGTTTTGTTGAAAAACTGCACTCCGAGACTTGTCTTCGCCTCCGGCGTTTTAGCCACAACCAAAAGTCCTGAAGTGTCCTTGTCTATTCGGTGTACAAGTCCCACGGCAGGGTCATTTGGGTCATAGCCGGGATTGTCTTTCAAATGCCACGCTATTGCGTTTACCAATGTGCCGGTGTAGTTTCCGTGTCCCGGGTGAACCACCATTCCCGCGGGTTTGTTGACCACTATCACATCGTTGTCTTCGTAAACAATGTCGAGCGGTATATCCTCCGGCTCTATGGTGTTGTCATAGTGTGGTCGGTTAAGCAGAAGTGTTACCACATCGCCCGGTTTCACTCTGTAATTGCTCTTAACGGGGCGGTCGTTCACATGCACGAATCCCGCTTTCGCCGCAAGTTGTATGCGATTTCGCGAAGTGCCCGGCAGGTGCACAAAAAGAAACTTGTCTATTCTCAGAAGCTGTTGCCCCTTGTCGGCTACCATTCTGAAATGCTCGTACAGCTGCCCGTTTTCGTCTCCGTCGTCATCTATGGCATCATCGCCGTCATAGGCATCGCGCACATTATTCAGCCAAATCTCCTCCTTCATTCGAATTGCCGTCAAAATTTATATCCTCCCCGTATTCCCAATCCGTATATAGCGAGTCCGTTTCGTCCATGCTTTCGTCGGTAAGTCCGTTTCCCACAACTATTGTAAGCACGGATGTAACCGACACCCTTGTTCCCGCAACAACGTTCTTGCCGTTGCTTTTAACGCCATACACCCATTCTTTTTCACCGTTTATGTATTCCGGGGGTGTGAGTTTGAAGCCGAGTGCCTCAAGGCGCGATTGCGCCTCTCGCAGGGAGCTGTTGTCGGCAAGGTCGGGCATTACTATTGTTGGCGGCGATGCTGCGTTAAGCGTCAACTGCACTTCCCTGCCGGCCTTTACCTTTGCTCCGGCCTCCACGTCCTGGTCGAGCACCGTGCCCGCCGCCATACGCGGCACATATCCCGAATCGCTCACCACGCACACCAACCCGGCGGCTTCGAGCTTTTTCTGCGCCTCGCCATAAGAAAGTCCTTTGAGCGATGGCACCGTTATCTCCTCGCCATGGCGCGAATATATGTCCAGCCCCTTGAACGTGAGAATGGTTATCAACGCCACAACCACGACCATTGCCAGCAGGTTTCCCCATAGGTAACGGCTTGTAAGACGGGAGAACAGTTCCTTGAGTGTCATACTTTGGAGGTGCAAGTTTCTTGGCTGCCCATATGTGCCGGCCAAGGCTTAAAACACAAAAGAAGCAAAGGCTTGAGTTCCCAAACCCCCACTTCTCCTTAGTTGTTGTTATTGCGGATGAAGTCCGGAACGCTTATTTCTTTCCGTGAACTTCGTCAGAAACCGTAAGTTTCTTGCGTCCTTTTGCACGGCGCGAAGCCAGCACGCGCCTGCCGTTTGCGGTCTGCATACGGCTGCGGAAGCCGTGCTTGTTCTTTCTCTTTCGGTTGTGAGGTTGATATGTACGTTTCATTGCCTTATGTATTTTATTTTAATTCTGAGTTCACGCGCCACACCAAAGGCGCACTTTCGGGCTGCAAATTTAGGGATTTTTTTCTTTCCGCCCAAGGCGCACGCAACAATATTGTCGTTACAGCACTTTTTTTCGCATGTCCGGCCGCATAATATACAAGAAAATCATAACTTTGCAACGTTTTTCGCAAGTCAGCCCCCTTTTCGGGCATCTTGCAGCAGAATACAACAAACAGAACATATAAATCATGATCAAATCACAAGACATCAAAAAGGGCACCTGCATCCGCATGGACGGTAAGCTCTATTTTTGCATTGATTTCCTGCACGTGAAGCCGGGAAAGGGCAACACAATAATGCGCACCACACTGAAGGACGTTGTTTCGGGGCGTGTGATTGAAAAGCGCTTCAACATAGGCGAAGCCCTTGAGGACGTGAGGGTGGAACGCCGTCCGTACCAGTTTTCATACGCCGATGGTGACCAGTATCACTTTCTGAACCAGGAAACTTGGGACGATGTTGTAATAGAGCGCGCGCTGATAACGGGCGTTGACTTCATGAAAGAGGGTGATGTTGTTGATGTTGTAAGCGATGCCTCAACCGAAACGATTCTCTACGCAGAAATGCCCGTTAAAACCGTGTTGAAAATAACCTACACCGAACCCGGACTTAAAGGCGACACTGCCACAAACGCAACAAAGCCTGCAACAGTGGAGACGGGTGCGACGGTGCGCGTACCGCTTTTCATTAACGAGGGCGAACTGATAGAGGTTGATACACGCGACGGCTCATATGTTAACCGCGTGAAATAACTGTAGACCGCAAAATTTCTTTTCATAAGCTTTCCCCGCTTTCTCATTGCAGAGGCGGGGATTTTTTTTGCTCGACGACAAATCCCGAAAAGCACACAACCAACTAACAAACAACTATTTGGCATTGATTTTACGATTATATATATCTTACAGCACCCAATAGAGTTTGCAAGAGAAAAAAGGTCTGATGTGGTTTTTTCTATGTCCGATGTTTTTTATTCTACATAGGACGTAGTTTTTTCTACATAGGACGTAGTTTTTTCCATGTCCCACGAAGATTTAGGCCACACTGTTTCCTAATAGTTTTCCTTTGCCCAGCGTGCGGGCGTAATACCCTTTGTACGTTTGAATATGCGTATGAAGTAAACCATGCTGTTAAATCCGCTTTCACGGCACACGTCATGCATCGTCATACCGCCTTTCTTCATCAAGGCACAGGCTTTCTCCACTTTCCTTGCGTTAATGAAATCCACAAAGTTTGTACCATAGTTTTTCTTAAAAAAGTTGCAGAACGTTGTGGGCTGCATGCCAAGCAGTTCCGCCGCCTTTTCGGCATTTACCAGGCCTATGGGAGTTGCGGCTACATAGCTGTCAATTTCTCTGCATCTGCGCTCTTCTGTAGCCTTATACCCCGTAATCCCCGCCACCAATGGGTTTCGCGCCGATGCAATGCGCGCAAGTATCTCCACAAGACTTGCAGCCCTCATGCTGCCGCCTTCGTTTTCCATGCTTGCCATTATTCTGCCCACCCCGAGCGACACCGTTCTCTTGAAAGTCCACGCCTTGGAATGGCCGGCAAACATTTCGGGCATATAGCCAAACTCGGGAAAAACCGCCGCAAGCCCCGACAAAATTCCGGATGGGAAATTAACACATATAAGGCACTTCTTTTCCGCCCCAATATCATTGCTATTACCGAAACGCCACCCGTGTGGCATATCGGGCGGTATAAGGAATAGCTCGCCCCCGCTGAAGGGCGAAACCACGCCGCCTGTCTCGCGCTCGCCCTCACCGTGGGCCACGAAAGTCAGCTCCCACGACTTATGAGTATGAAGGTGCAAAGCCTCATCGTTGTACACACTCACTTTGCTGTATGAAAAACTTTGCCCGTAATTATATTGCGTCATGGTTTCATACTACTTGACATATTTTTTGAAGAACCGCCATATTTCCTCGCCTGTGTCAATATCGCCGTTGTGCCAACAATGCGGTGCGCCAACCACCTCGTAAAGCCACACATCGTTGCCGCCTTTGCCTCCGCTGTAAAAATGGCGTATCACATAATGCCCGCTGCCCGAATCCTTGCTTCTTACGGTATCGCTATTCTCTGTGTGGCATCCGTTACGCGCCACCCAGTAGTTAACCGCCATGGGAACGGAAAGATATGCTCCCCACCCACCTTTTCCAAGAGGGTCGCCCTTCCATTCCGAAACGCGATCCTCCGTTCCGTGAATCTCAAACAGCGGCATCGGATGGGGATTTGTCATGGCATACTTTTGGTAAAACCATGTGAACGTCAATCCCGCAACCGAGGCAAGAGCCTTAAAAGTTTTCTGCCCTTCAAAAGCTGCAAGATAACATATATCTCCCCCATTTGACATGCCGGTAAGAAAGGCATTCTCCCTACTCAAACCGTATTCCCTCTGCACATGACGCGTAATTTCGCACAGCATTTTCACGTCATCCACGTTCATTCCCTTTTGATTGGGATAGCCAACATTGAAGCCCGCATATCCTTTGGGATCTTTAAGCCCTTGAGGATAAAGCACGGCAAAGCCCTCTCTTTCGGCCACAGGGTCGAGATCGAAATGCTTGGGGTTTGCAGTTCCGCCATATCCGTGCACGCAAGTTACTATAGGCGCACCGGCACGCAGTTCAGTTGGCAGAAAAAGAACTCCGGTGCGCACTTTCCCGCCAATCCTCTGCTTTATGTCAACATATCGTCCGGCAACGGCCGTAAAGTCCGAAATTATTGCGGTTGACAAAAAAATCAGTATAAATGCAAATCGTTTCATGTTCATACCGCGTTGCTATACGTGTCTTCTCAAATCGCGTCCGTGCAGTATTGCCCTCAATTTCCAAAAAGGGTAAACCATCGGACGCACCGCCTCATACCACCAAAGCGAGAACACATAGTTTCTCTCGCCCACTGCAGATGTGGCGCGCCACATCTGCAGTGTGTCGGCCACCGTAAGCAGAACGGCGGCGAGCACCGCAGCCGCCGCTGCCAATACATGACCCGATATAAAAGACACCGCCGCAACCACAATCCAACCTATAAGCCAAAGGAAATGCCCCAAGTTTGAAAGTTTCATGGCCAGCACAGCCGCATTACCATTTCGCGGCGAGCGCATAAGCGAAGCCGAGCGCGACAACTTTGCGCTGCGCCACGCAAGGCGCATATTTGCTGAATATTCGCGCACAATGGCCACCGGAGCACAGCAAACCGCCGTATTTCCCCTTGATGCCATTGCATCCACAAGCAAATCGTCATCTCCGAAAAGGCAGTCAAGCGAATCCGCATAGCCGTCGCGTTCCAAAAACGCCGAACGCCTGAACGCCAAATTTCCACCATCGCCGCCGCACGCCCTTTTGCGCGCCGAAAGAAACCACATCATATTATATTGCATGCGCTCATATACTGCCCTGCCCGCCGCAAACGTTCCGTTGTCGGCATAGTTTGCATAGCCGAGCACTATATCGGTTTCATCCTCAAAGCGCGACGACATGGCTTTAAGCCACAGGTCTGTAACCGGGGCGCATCCGGGGCGCGTCATCACTATCCACTCGTTACGCGCAGCCTTAACGCCAAGCGATACGGCGAGCTTTGCATGACTCACGTAGCGTGCCGTTGTCGGCACGAAAGTGTGGCGCAAGTTCGGGTAGCGGTTCTCCATGCGCTTCAACACATCGGGCGTGGAATCGTCCGAGCAGTCGTCAACAACAACCACTTCGAGCTTCACTCCCCTCTGCTCCATTATTTTCGGCAAATTGCTTTCGAGCAAACCTCCTTCGTTATGGCAGCAAATCACCACCGTAACGGCTTTTTCCTCATCTTTCTTCAGTACATCATGTGTAGCTTTTGATATTGCCGAATAAAGTTTGAGTTTAAACAGCAAAAACGCCGCCAAACCTAAAGCGGCGCATACACCACCCGCTATTATTATAATATACATATATTCATGGGCATTGCCTGCCATATTTTCACTTTGTTTTTTCGTTATACATTCTACCGCGAAAGGCAGCAAGCGTAATTGCCGTGGCTACCCCGGCATTCAAACTTTCCACCGTTGCGCGGTTTTCGGGATAGGGCGGTATGAAAAGGCGGCGGGTAACCGTGCGCTCCACCTCCGCCGATATTCCGTTTCCCTCGTTGCCTATAACAACAACACCGCGCTGCTCGAGATTTGCCGTGAATATGTTTTCGCCGTCAAGGAACGTACCCCAAACCGGCGCTGCGCACATTTCAAGCACAGCGGGCAAATCGTTGTACGACACCTTAACCCTTGCCGCCGAACCCATTGTGGCCTGCAGCACCTTGGGCGAATACAAGTCGGCAGTTTCCTTGGAGCAAAACACATGGCGTATGCCCATCCAGTCGGCAGTGCGCAATATTGTGCCGAGGTTTCCGGGGTTTTGTATGCCGTCGAGAGCCAGACAGAGTTCGCGCCCCGCCACATAGGCTACGCTCTCCGACTTTTCGGGAGCGGGTTTCTCAAACACGGCAAGCACGCTGTGGGGAGTGGTCAGGAGAGTGGCGCGTTCCATCAGGGCGCGACTCACATATTCAGGCACCACACCCAAAGGCGAAAATCCGATGTCTGCTTCATCCTCCACAAAAAGGCGGCGGCAACGAAAGCTGCCCCAAAGCTCGCCTACCAACTTTGGACCCTCGGCTACAAACAGCCCCTCCTCGTCCCGGCGTTTCTTGAGGGCAAGCGAGTGGATGAACTTTATATCGTTTTTGCTCAGCATGGCGGTGCAGCTTACTTTATTGGTCGGCGCAAAGTTACTAATTTATACATCAGCTTGCGGCAAACGGCATAAAAAGTTCGGGTTGCACGGCGTATTCAACAAGTGTAAGCCGGAACCCAACCGTAATTAAATCGGGCATACTTAGACATCAACCCATTTATACATAGCCTTACCAACGGCTTTTATGCCGTGTTAGCAACGCCTGATCAAGGGAGCGGAATTACTGCATGGGACACGGGAAAAATTACATAGGACGTAGAAAAAATTATGTCTGATATAATTCAAATTACATCGGACCTTTTTTCGCCACTTGCAAACCCATGAAAAACTAATAGTTATAAGAGGAAATGTCTGAATGGGTGTTTTATTGTAACTCAATTCGTTAAAAAACCAAGATAGCACCCCGCAAGGTTTTTATGCCTTGCGGGGTGCTATCTTTTACAGGCTAAGCCGATTGGTGCTTTTACCAAATGGTAACCCTCTTGTCTTTCGGAATAAACAGTTTGTTTTTCTCGGTAACGTTAAACGCCTTGTACCATGCGTCAATATGCGGCAGTGCGCCGTTTACCCTCCAACGTCCCAAAGAGTGAGGATCGCTCTTTGTGCGGCGGCGTATTTCCTCGTTGCTTATGTTTGCAGCCCATACGTTGGCGTATGCTATGAAGAAACGCTGCTCGGGTGTGAAACCGTCTGCGCTGCCGAGCGGTTTTTCTTTCATTGCATTCTGCAAAGCCTGGTATGCCACGTTCAAACCTCCGTGGTCGGCAAGGTTCTCTCCCAACGTTAGCGGTCCGTTGCCCTTCAAGCCGGGAAGCACCTCGATATTGCTGAAGAAATCGCTCATAACCTTGGCGCGTTTCTTGAAATTGTCGCCATCCGCCTTTGTCCACCAGTCTTTAAGGTTGCCGTCCTTGTCGAACTGGCGTCCCTGGTCGTCAAACCCGTGTGTCATCTCATGACCGATAACAACGCCTATGGCGCCGTAATTGAAAGCGTCATCGGCTGTTGCGTCAAAGAAAGGCGGCTGTAGAATTCCTGCGGGGAAGCATATCTCGTTGGTCGTGGGGTTGTAATACGCATTTACGGTCTGCGGGGTCATGTACCACTTTGTGCGGTCCACCTTCTTGTTCACCGTGCGTTCTATCTCTTCATCGTTTGCAAACTTAATGGCCCGGGCAATATTGTCCAAAAGAGATTTCCCCGGGTCGATGGTTAGCCCGGAATAGTCTTTCCATTTGTCGGGATAGCCTATCTTTACATAAAAAGTGGAAAGTTTCTCTTTTGCTTTTTTCTTGGTTTCCGCGCTCATCCATGTCTGCGCTTCTATGCGCTCGCCGAGAGCAGTTTGAAGGTTTTTTACGAGCTTTGTCATGCGCTCCTTGGAACTTTCGGGGAAGTATTTCTCTACATACATCTTTCCCAAGCCTTCGCCCAGCACACCCTGCACAAGCGCAACCGCACGTTTCCAAGACGGCTTCTCCTCTTTTTTGCCCGAGAACACCTTGCCATAGAAATTGAAACTTGCCTTGCGCATTTCATCGTTTGTGTAGTTTGCGGCTAAGTCTATGATTTTGAACTCAAGATAGGCCTTATGTGCCTCAACCGGCATGGTTTTCAAGATATTCTCCACTCCGTGAAGAAACTCCGGCTGCCCAACGCTTATTTCTTTGAACTCCGGATAGCCGCAATCGGTGTAGTAGCCTTTCCAGTCGATTGCGGGGTAGTCTTTCTGAAGTTGCGCGAAAGTCATTTTGTTGTAGTTTGACTCCGGATCGCGAAGCTCTGCTGCAGAACGCGACACTTTTGCCAGAGCGTTCTCAATGTCCATAACATACTTGGTATTGGTTTTTGCCGCAGCGTTGTCGTAGCCGCATAGTTCGAACACCTTTGTTATGTATTTCGTGAATTCCGAACGTATCTTTACTGTGGCTGAGTCATTATCGGTATAGTATTCTTTCTCTCCGAGGGTAAGACCGCCCTGTCCTATCTGCACAAGGTTGTTCTTGCTGTCTTTAAGGTCGGCATCGGCTCCTGTGCTGAAATATCCGCTCATCCCCATGCGCTCGAGCTTTGCGTTTGTGGGCATAACGTCCTTAAATGTTTTTATGTCTTTCACCATTGCAAGATACTTGGCTATGGGTTTCACGCCATCCTTGTTTTTGCGCACCGAGTCCATTGCAAGGTTATACAAATCGCCTATTTTCTGTGCAATGCTCCCTTCGTCCTGTTTCTTGGCCGCAAGTCCTTCGATAAGGCTGCGTATCTGCTTGTCGTTGTTTTCTATTAGCTGTTCGAATGTGCCATAGCGCGAATATTCGGCGGGTAGCGGGTGCTTTTTCATCCAACCTCCGCAGGCATACTCGTAGAAATCATCGCCCGGTTTCACGCCGGTGTCCATGTTCTCCTTGTGTATGCCGGTGGAAAGAGGGGCGTTGCCGCAGGAAGCAGTAAGCCCTGCCAGCGCAAATGCTGAAATAATCATTTTAAGGTTCATTGTTATTTATGTTTGGTTGTTGTTTTGCTGTTGCTCATTGCTGTAAGGCGTTAAACTTTTCAAGCTCGCCTTCGGCGTTCTCCCATTCCTCCATGGCCTTTGCAAGCTGTTTTGACAGCGATGCGTGCTTGTTGAAAAGCGAAGTGTCCTGCGCCGTTGCGGGGTCGTTCATCTTTTGTTCAAGAAGCTTCACCGCCGCCTCGAGCTGAGTTACTTCTTTTTCAGCCTCTCCGGCGGCTCGTTCGAGTTTGCGGCGGCGTTTGGCAGTTTCCTTTTGCTGCTCATAGGCAATGCGTCCCTCGTTGCGACCCTCTGTTTTAGGCTGTGCCGGGGCGTCCGCAGAATGTCTGCCCTGCAACTCCCCGAGCGAACTTATGTTCTTTTTGGAAAGGAAATCATAGATGCCGCCTATGTGCTCCCTCACCTTTCCCTCGCCAAACTCGTAAACTTTCGACACAAGTCCGTTGAGGAAGTCGCGGTCGTGGGATACTATTATCGCCGTGCCGTCAAAGGCAAGAATAGCCTCTTTTAGCACGTCTTTTGTTTGCATGTCTAAATGGTTGGTTGGTTCATCGAGTATCAAGAGATTTACAGGTTCAAGCAGCAGCTGTATCATTGCGAGTCGGCTACGCTCGCCGCCCGACAGGAATTTCACATATTTCTCGCTTGCCTCGCCCCCGAACATAAACGCCCCGAGAATGTCGTTTATTTTTAGGCGTATATCCCCGCGTGCGGCGCGGTCAACGGTGTCGTAAACGGTTATGTTCTCGTCAAGGAGCTGCGCCTGGTTTTGGGCGTAGTACCCTATTTCCACATTATGCCCAATCTTCAACTCGCCCTCAAACGGTATCTGCCCCATTATGCATTTTACGAGCGTTGACTTGCCTTCGCCATTCTTACCCACAAATGCCACTTTCTCGCCGCGCCTTATGGAAAGGTTTACATCGGAAAATATCACGTGGTCGCCATAGCTTTTCTTTACGTCCTTGCATATAACCGGAAAATCGCCGCTGCGCCGGCATGGCGGAAATTTAAGGTGGAGCGACGAATTGTCCACCTCGTCCACCTCTATGGGCACTATTTTCTCCAACTGCTTTATGCGGCTCTGCACCTGCACAGCCTTGGTGGGCTTGTATCTGAAACGCTCAATGAAGTCCTTTATGTCGGCTATTTCCTTCTGCTGGTTCTCGTAGGCGCGCAGCTGTTGTTCGCGCCTTTCCGCGCGAAGTTTGACAAACTCGTCGTATCCCACGCGGTAATCAACAATCCTGCCCACGGAAATTTCCATTGTGCGCGTTGTTACGTTGTTGAGGAAAGCCCGATCATGGCTCACAAGAAGCACGGAGCACTTTGACTGTTTAAGGAAGTTCTCAAGCCATTGTATGCTTTCGATGTCAAGATGGTTGGTAGGCTCATCGAGCAAAAGCACATCGGGCCTGCGCAGCAGTATCTTCGCAAGCTCTATACGCATTCTCCAACCGCCCGAAAACTCGCTTGTGGGGCGATCGAAATCGCTGCGTTCAAAACCCAAGCCCGTAAGGGTTCTTTCGGTAACTGCGTGATAATTATCGCCGCCCATCATATCATAGCGTTCGCTTTCGTGCGAGAATTTCTCGACCAAAGCCATATATTCCGGGCTGTCATAGTCGGTTCGTTCGGCAAGTTCATCATTCAACTTCGCTATTTTTACTTTAAGCGCCGCAATGTCAGAGAAAGCCTTTTCCGCCTCCTCCATTACCGTGCACGAATCGCTAAGCTTCATAACCTGCGGCAGGTATCCCACAAGCGAATCGTGGGTTATGCCAACCGTTCCCGCCGTTGGTTTCTGCAAACCTGCAAGAATTTTCAACAGTGTGGATTTGCCCGCACCATTTTTGCCCACAAGGGCCACACGCTCTCTTTCGCCTATAACGAAAGTTACGTCGCTAAACAGCGGCTTTGCGCCGAATTCCACTTTCAGTCCTTCTACCGATATCAATTTATCTCTACGTTTGTTTCAATTTATTTGTGCAAAGATACCACAATTTTGGCAGCAAGAGCGAAATATGCAAAAACAGCATGGGCAAAGCACCTATTTCGCAAAAGGTCTGATGTAGTTTGAATTATATCAGACATAATTTTTTCTACATAGGACATTGTTTTTCCCATGTCCGATGTAGTTTTTTTCCACGTACCATGTGGTTTTCGCGCAGTTAAATGTTCTTTGCCCCACAGAACGGACAGGTGCCTTTGTGGCGCAGCTTGTGCCCGCACTTGCCGCACACATATTTGTATGTGCGGTTTCTGCGATATCTCACAAAGGCAAAGGCGGCGTAGGCAACGAAGAGCGGATAGCCGGCGTAAACCATGGTGGCCGCCGCAAATACGAGATAGACAACCATTGCCATTCCCGCAAGCGTTAGCAGGTATGGCACTGCCCCCTGCCACTCAAGTTTGTGCACGGCATCGTCAAAGGCCGCTATGGCGAAAAGCACAAGCCCCCAGACTCCCGCAATCATAGCCGACAGCACAGGCGGCACGGCAAACGGGTTGAGTGTGGGATGGAAATAGAACTCCTGCCACGTCTGCGGCACGAAATGCTGTATCGACGCGTAAACAAGCGCGATGAAGGCCATGTCAACGCAAAGCAGCGTGGGGTATATGCTGTCGATGTCGTTAAAGTGAACTATCCTTGCCTTTTTCCGCCTTATGGTTTTGAGAAGCCCCACCGCCACGGCAATGGCGGCGATGCAGCATAGCGCAACGATGCGCCTGTTGCCGAAAACATGGATGAACTGCGATATGGGGTCTTCGGGTACCACGTTTTTGAGGAGCGTCCCCTCGGCAAGCCAGCCTATCGTCATTTGATCGCGGGCAATTTTCACCCACACGCTGTCGGTTCTGTCATTCCCCATCATCGCTATGTCGGCAACAACCACCCTGTCGTTCCTGTACACCCATACCGTGTCGCCCATCGATTGCACCACATCTGCCGGAGACTGCGGCAGCAGCATAAGGCTGTCGCCCTTGACGAGAAAGTTGCTGTTTTCGGTAAAATGATGAGTGTATGAAAACTCTATCGAGTCGCGCTGCTGAGGCGTGCAGTCCCATAACATATCTATTTGCGGACGCGGATAAGTGCAGCCGGCCGCAAAGAGTATTACCGCAGCAAGCAAAAAAGCTATCCTTATGATTTTATTTCTCGACATAAATCCTCATGATACACTCCTTGCAGTCGAAGTCCAGACGAAAACGCCTGCCGTCTGCAAGGCGGAGAAACAGGTAAGAACGGTCGCTGCCGCGCCTTTTGAGGCACATTCCAATCTCGTTGCGCAGACAGTAGCGGCACGTCATTATGGGGGCATTCTGCGGCTCTTTAATCTCCCATGCCGGTTCTATGCTTTCAGCCCCGCACTGCCTATAGAATTTTTCCGCGAGCCTGTTTGCCACATTGGCGGAATACTCCACGCTCTCCAGCGAAGGCTTTTTGCATACGGCATTTGCCACCGGCCTTTCCGGGGTTTGGGTCATCAGCGAAGCCACAACGCTCCTGCGCGCCTCGGCAAGCAGCGAGGACGGTATGAAGTCCCCATCGTTTTCTATTTCAACGTTCCCAGCCGCAAAACAAGTGCCGCCGAGCTTTGAAAGCTGCGCCACAATGTTTCCGCGCTGCGGACTTCGTGCCTTTTCGTGGGCAAAGTTTATTTGCGCATCGGCGTGGCGCGAAAGTTCATCGGCTGCCGAAAGGGCATATCCGCCGGCGGTTTCGGAAAGCTCAAAGTCCACCCTAAGTTTGCGCTCTGCCGAAGGCTTGGCCAGCATCTGCGAGAAAGCCTCATCGTGATTACGGAAAAGTGATGCGTGGCATTTTATGTCCTGCGGCATTGATGCCGGAAAAAGACGGGTACCCTCCGCACGGTTTACACGAAAACCGCGAAGTTCGCCGCTTTCGTTGAAAAAGCAAATCCCATCACCGTTGGAAAACTTTTTGTGTCCCGAAACAACAATGCAGCGGTCTTTAACAAGACGCACCTCACCCACCGGCTCGCCGATGCTTTTGGGCGTGGCGGGACAGGCAAGCCGCATGGTCCTGCCGTTCATGAAATAATCGGTGAAGCCGCGGTTGAAACTTTTCTCGGGCTTGGGCTCAAAAGTCAAAGCTACAGTCCCCGCCGAAGCCCTTCGGTATTCCTTGCGGCGGTCAAAAATAGCATCGAGCTCTTTTCTGTACCAGGCCGTAATGTTCTTGACATATTCCACGTCTTTCAAACGCCCTTCTATTTTCAGGGAACTTACGCCGGCGTCCAGCAGTTGTTCCAAAAAGTCCGTGCGGTTAAGGTCTCGGAGCGACAAAAGGTGTTTTCCCTCTATTATCTTAACTCCCTTTTCTGTTTCAAGATCAAAAGGAAGCCTACAGAACTGGGCGCATTCCCCGCGGTTTGCGCTTCGCCCGAAGCAATGCTGCGAGGCATAGCAGCGTCCGCTCATGCTTACGCACAAAGCCCCATGCACAAAAGCCTCAAGGCGCATTCCGGGACATTTGCTGTGTATTTCGGCTATCTCGTCTATTGAAAGTTCCCTTGCAAGCACCGCCGTGGAAAATCCCTCTTCGTAAAGCCGCTTGATTTTCTCCGGTGTGCGGTTGTCGCACTGCGTACTTGCGTGCAGGGCTATCGGCGGGAGGTTCATCTCTAAAAATGCCGCGTCCTGCACAAGCAGTGCGTCAACACCTATGTCGTAAAGGCGGCAGGCAATATTCCTCGCCTCCTCGAGTTCGTTGTCATATAGTATAGTGTTTAGCGTTGCGTAAACCTTGGCATTGAAAAGGTGGGCATAGTCTACAAGGCGCTTTATGTCGTCAATGCTGTTTGCCGCCGCCTCGCGCGCACCGAACTTCGGCGCTCCTATATATACTGCGTCTGCGCCGTGTCGTATTGCTTCTATCCCTGTTTCCGCATTGCGAGCGGGAGACAAAAGTTCGATGCTGCGTGTTCTTTCGGCTTTCATTTTTTGTTGACGTAATAGTTTAGCCAGTTCGAGTAGAACGCGTCTGCCGGTTTCTGCCATGAATAATCGGGGCCATTCTCCGGGTCGTTGTCCTTGTAGTAGTTCTCCGGCATTTCAATGTCAAGCCCTCGGGCAAGGTCGCGTCTGTATTCGGTGTCGAGAGTGGTGGGGGAATACTCAAGATGTCCCATCACAAAAAATTCGCTTCTGTTCTTGGGTTTCACTATTCCCACGCCCGATTTCGCACCCTGCGCGAAAATCTCCAAATCCTCTACCATGTCAATGTCGCTTTGGCGCACTTCTGTGTAGCGACTGTTAGGCATATTGAACACATGGGGAATGTTTCGAAATATAGGCAGGTTTTGTTTCATGAGTTCTTGCCGGTAAACGCCGAATAGCTTTTTCGGTAAATCATATTTTGGCACGCCGTAGTGATGGTAAAGCCCCACCTGCGCGCCCCAGCAAAGGTAAACCGCCGAACCTATTTCCGTGCGCGACCAATCGAAAATCTCGGTAAGCTGCTTCCAATACCTTACTTCCTCGAACGGAATTCTTTCCACGGGCGCGCCGGTAACTATCATCCCTTCGTAACGTTCCGATGCGAGTTCATCGAAATTGCGATAGAATATATCCATGTGCTCCTGCGGAGTGTTTTTGTATCTCTGTCCGCGTATTTTCACGAGGATAAGCTCCACAGGCAAATCGGTTTTTGAAAGCTGCCGGGCGATGTCGTTTTCCGTAACCTGCTTTATTGGCATGAGATTTAATAGCAGTATACGCAAAGGTTTCACGCCCTGTGGAATTTCGGAATATATTTTAATACCCTGCGCGGCAAGCTCTTTTATTGCCGGCAGGTTTTTAGGTACATAAAGAGGCATGGCAAAATATTGATGTATCAATGCAAAATTACGAAAAAATCACACACACATATATCCCGCAAACCAATATCCGCCGTCATAAGCTAATCAAGCGAAACCCATTCCCCAAAGTTGCATGGAACAAAGTTAATCATGAAAGATGGACACATTCAGCGGTTGAGCCTGTATCTTGCACCATTTAGGCTTTTCACTATGCCGCGCATTTCCATTTCAAAAAGCACCGACATAAGTCGCGCCATAGGTATGTTGGTCTCCACCGTTATAAGGTTAATCTGCTTGCCGTCGCTGCCCTCGAGCGAGTCGGCTATTTTCTGTTCCTCAACGCTCAGTTGGGGGAAAAGTTCGGGGGCGGCGGGACTGACGGCCGCAGGATTTGTTTCGCAATCCCAGCACAAAGCCTTGATAAGAATTTCGGCCGATGTTATCATGCGCGCCTTGTTTTCCATAATCAGCATATTACACCCTTCGGAAGCCACATCGCCCACACGTCCGGGAAAGGCACACACCTCACGGTCGTAGCTCTCTGCCACAGATGCTGTGATGAGACTTCCACCCTTTGTCGCGCTCTCCACCACTATCGTGGCATCGGAAAGCCCGGCGATTATGCGATTTCTCCTAACAAAGTTCGTCTTTTCGGGAATTGTCCCTGAAGGAAACTCAGTAACAAGCCCTCCGTTCACCAACATATTTCTCGCGGTTTCGCGGTGCATTGCCGGATAAATTGTGTCAAGGCCGTGTGCAAGCACGCCAACCGTAGGAAGCCCGGCGGCAAGTGCGCCACGGTGGGCGTTGATGTCTATGCCGTAAGCCAATCCGCTTACAACCACCGTGCCGGGAGCCAAAACGGCAAGGTCGCGCGTGAGAGACTCGCACAATCCCCTACCATATTCGGTGCAATGGCGCGTGCCCACCACCGATATTACCCTGCGCGAATTGAGATTCGCACTTCCTTTGTAAAAAAGCACAAGAGGCGCATCGGCACACCCTTTAAGCCGCGCCGGATAATCGGCGTCTCCTATGCCGAGACATTGTATCCCGTTACGTTCGGCAAACTCCATTTCTTTTACGGCAAGTGGCAGAATGTCTTCCAGTTTTCTCACCGTTTCCACGAGCCTTGGAGAGGCCTCCGGAACGGCATCCCTTATGTCGTTGCGGCTCTCCCACACGATAGTTGCGCTTCCCGCCCTGCGCCACAGTTCCAGAGCATTGGCGGGAGCATACTTAAACACAAAGGCTATTGCCGCCTCATAAAGGGTCTCGCGCGAAATCATGATTTTTCTGAAAGGGCGGCTACTTTTTCGTCAAGTTCCTTGCAAAGACCGAGCTTGCCGTTTACGAGACACACCACATCAACCCTGCTGCTGAAAACCATTCTGTCCTCGGGCAGGCGGAATATGTCTTGGTAAAAAACATAGCGCAAGCCCTCGCGCTCCATTGCAAGGCGGCTGACAAACTCGTCATCGCTGCGCAGCGGGGCTTTGAACCGCATATTGTTCTGTGCCACAACGGCATCTATTCCCGCGTTGTGCATTTCGGCGAAGCTCATGCCTATCGAGTGGAGGAACACATGGCGGGTATGCTCCGTGTAGTGCTGGTAGTTTGCGTTGTTTACTATTCCTTGAAGGTCGCACTCGTAATCGCGTACCTCCATTTTCAGTTCAAATATATATTCCGGCTTTTTCATTGCATTGTCTGTTTTGTTGTTCTTGACATAAGATATTCGTATCCCCAGCTGCACCGCAGGCAGTCCCGCCTGTCGCAGTAGCGTGTCTTAAGATGTATCAGTGCCTGTGAGTCGGCAGCGGAACGCGGGGCTATGCCGAGCGACTTCCACGTTCGCGTTATGAAATTATCTTCGGCCGGCAGCGATGCAAACAGTTCGAGCGAACGGCTTTCCATACCGCTTTCACCGCGATAGCGCCCATAGGCGAAAAGCAGCGGCACAACAGAATTGAGCACAAGCAGGTTGAGCGAGCGCAGTCCGAGACTCTTTTCGCCCTCGGGGCTTTCACATCCGAACATATAGTGCTTACGCCAATAATCCGCAACTCCTGTTTCAAGCCGCTTGCGCACTTCCTTCAACCCACCGGGAGCGGTTAGCGCGGCAAGCGAGATTGCGCCTTTGGCATAAAGGGTTGCAAGTTGCGACAGCCTTATGTGCGGAAAATTCTGCGGTCGCGTGCGCAACAGCTTCCAATGCTCTACGGGCATGGGTGCAAGCGAAAACTTGTGGGAAAGGAAAGTGTATTCACTCGCAAGTTTTGAGAGCCACCCCTCACGCAATGCCGCATCCCTGTATTTTAACGGAACGGAACTTTCGTTGAGCAGCCCCGCCTGGCCAAGGAACATTGCTTCCACTTGAAAGGGATTGTCGCGGTGCTTCCCCACCGCGCTTAGCGGCACGCTGTAAGCCCATTCTTCGAAAGCATCGCCGTTTACTCCGAAGCCGAAATTGCGGGCCACTGTTACGAAGCACACTTTTTCCCAGTCGTTTTCGCAACGCCGCAGACAATCGTATATGCGCGCCACCTTGGCTTCGAGGCGTTCCACATGGAGCGACGACAACCGGCTCTTTACTTTTATGTCGGGCAGATTGCGCACATTGCGCCAACACGGCGGGAAACGCTCCTCGCGGCTTAGTTCCGAATAGTTATCCTCAACATACTTCGGCACGTGCATGATAAACTGAGGCAACTGCCTGCCATTGCAGTCAAACACTTCGGTATCGGCTTCCGAAACCACGTGCAGCACAACGTTGGCATATTTTGGATCTTTGTCGTGTCCATGCCTCACCCAGTCGCTGCTTTTGGTATGTATCTCCACATTCCCTGCAAATTCCGTCCCATCTATTCTCACCACGCCTCCGAGAAAGTCGGGCCCGGCGTCATTGTTGTGCACACCGGGGGTTATTATCTCAAGCGATACGCCATGGGTTGTTTCAAGCCCTATGGCGGGATAAAGCCTGTTTTGCCATGTGTAGTGCAGAAGTCGCTCCATTTTTGCCTTTCTTTAATCAGGCAAAGGTAATATTTATTTCCGGATATTTCACACCCGGCATGCAACGTGTTCCGCCTTTAACCGTCATATTTTGTCGGGCGGCACAATTCCGTGCATAACGGCGTATATTGCGAGTGTCGCCACGGATTTTGCATGCAGCTTCTCCATTATGTTCCTGCGGTGGGTTATCACTGTTGTCGTGCTTATGTTCAGTCGGTCGGCTATTTCCTTGTTGATATGCCCCGTTACAAGCTCGCGCAAAACCTCCACTTCTCTCGGGGTGAGTTCCTGCGCCCTCGCTGCCCCGCCATCGTTGCGCCTGATATTCTCGGGCAGCCCGCGTCCCCCGCCATGTGCCATCTGCTCCATTTTAAGAAACTCGCGCAAAAGCGAACGGCTGTCGAGCGTTGCATCGAGTGTGCGGAAACACGCGGGAACGGCAGAATGTTCCCCGCCCTCGGTTACGATAATGGTTTTGTGGCACAGGGGCATGAAAAAATCACGGTTTTCAACAAAAATGCCTGCGGATATAAAAAAATGGAAAAATCCGGATACCTGCGACCCGCATATTTCGTCAATGCTGTTGAACACGCACACCCCGACCATGGGCATTACACTCTCTATAAGCGATGCAAGCCCGTTTGCGGCAAGCGTGTTGCGGCAAACAACGGCTATCTGCGGCTTAAAGCCCCTACGATTTTGCTCCTCCATCGACTGTTTTGCTGTGAAATGCAAAATTACGCTTTTCCGCTCATTTTCCGAGAGGAACACTTGGAAACAAATTTCCCTAAACATACTGATTGCCCTTTATTTTTCGCATTCCCTAAAAAAACCACATCGGACATGGAAAAAACTACGTCCTATGTAGAAAAAACTACATCAGACATAATTCAAATTACATCGCACCTTTTTCCTACCGTTGCATGTGTTTGTAAACCAAAAAGTTACACAGCAAATGCCATATCAAACCAAATTGCTGTGATTCAGGTTGTTGTGCGTTTTATTCACAAAAGCCTTTTTCCCCGCACTGTTTCCTTTACATCTCTTCTGCTTTTTGCCACTTCGTCGCAAAAAGTTTTTTTTTAATTAACTTTGCGCACAACGGCAACATAAATACCGCATTATCCCATAAAAACACCGGCACTAAATGAAACAATATTTACTTGCACTTGCACTGCTTTTGGCATTTTTCCAATTGCCCGCCACGGCGCAGGAAACGATAAAATCCTTGCACGACTACTCGCACAGGGTGTCGCTCGCAAACAAAAAGGCGATAGCCCTGTTTGAGAACGGAACGGATGGCTTTGAGGCACGCGGCGGAGCGGCAAGCGTGGAGCTTACCGATGGTAAGGATTTCCATACTGCCGTGCACGAAGGCAAACGGGCTATGATGGTGAGAAGCAAAACCGTGAGCGGAGACACATGGCGCACCGCAGGGCGCAGCTTTGCCAAAAAACTCAATCTGAAAAAAACGCCTTTCATACAGTTCGCTATTTTCGCCCGCACAGCCCCCATACAGGAAATTTTCGTTAAACTAACGCTGAAAAGCGGCGAGAATGGCTTCGACTGCGTGGCACGCATAATTCCCACGCTTTGGCGCACGGTGGCTTTCGACTGCACCGGGTGCGAATTTCTTGCCAATGTGGATGGCATTGAAATAGGGCTTTGCTCCCCCACCCCCGACACTTGGAGTAAAGGAAGTGAATTCCTCGTTGACGGAATATTTGCCGGCACGCCTATCGACTTCGACTTCACAGTTCCGCAAAGCACAGGAGTGTTCAAAACCACAAGCGGAAAAATATCATACGCCGATGACGCCCTTGTTTACACTTTCAAGAAACCGGGAGCGGTTTATACCAACTCGCTTTCGGGAAGCACAAACAACATATTCAGTCCGCCGGCAAGCGAGCGCAACACCATACGCGCCGTAATCGACAACCGTTGCGGGGCCGACAGCATACGCGTTAGCTACACCACCGACAGGGACAGCGTGTTCGGAAACCACTCCAAGGTTTTCGCCCTTTCGAAAACCGCAGGCAGAAAGAACTATTTTTTCAACATGTCCGACATTCCTACAGAGGGCAACTACGCGGGCATTATGTTCGAACCGCTCGGTGCGGGAAAGGGAAGCATGGCAATCGACCGCATAACCTTTGAGCGAGAAGAGCCTATACACAGAAAAACAGGGAAAATACTGTCGTGCCGGGCCGACAGCACAATGATACACATCGTTGCCTGCATAGGCGCAAAGGCGGCAAGGGAATACAAAGAACTGAACATATACACCCTTCCGCTTATTTACAACTTCGATTTCGGCAAAGGCAAAAAAATATATTCCACAAAAAAACTCGCGTCTGAAACCGGAATAGACGACCTGCCGCTTATGCGCACCGACAAACCGGGGATGACACACCTTGCCTCGCGCTTCATAGCCACACTGTCAGACGGCAGGGAAGAAGTGCCTGTAGGCTCGCCCTTCTACATTGAGAATTGGGAGGATTTCACCGAAAACCCATACGATTTCCTCGTTACCGAAGAAAACTTCAATGTGCTCGACTATGGAGCCAAGGGAGACGGCTTCACCGATGACACACGCGCATTCCAGCTTGCCGTAAACGCCGCAAGCGGGGCGGGAAGCGGAAGGGTTGTTGTGCCGGGTAGCAACGACCCTTACGGACGGCGGTACGTAATAACGAGCGTTGAGCTGAAACACGACGTGGAGCTGAAAATTGAAAAAGGGGCTGTGTTGTGGCAGAGCGGAGACCGCAGAGACTACGACTATTCGCCGCTCTACGGACACGACATGGTAATACCCGGCAATCCCCGTACTCACGCGCGCTTTGCCAACAAGCCGCTGCTGGTTGCCCAAAACCAATACCGCATAAAGATTTGCGGTGGCGGCGCAATAAGAATGAACGACCTCTACACCAAAGACCCCGACATTGCCAACTATGCAACAAACTGCGAAGACAGAATACACATCGTACCCATGGCGTTCGGCGACTGCCACGACCTTGTGCTACAAGACTTCGACATTACGCGAGCAAACTGTTACCATACGGGTTTCGACAACGACTCGAACCTTTTCGTTGGAAACGTCAAGATGTACGATCCCGCCTGCACGAATGCCGGCGGGCTGGAACTTGGCAGCGGAACGCACAGAGTTAAAATAGAGCGTTGCTTCTTCGAATCGAACGATGACGGAGTTATGCTCTCGTCATCATATCGCAACCCGATACACAACGTGTTGCCTTGGAGAGCATATCACGACCGAAGCCCGCACGGCGCAAGAAATGTTACGGTGGAGCATTCCTATTTCGGCAGCGGGGCAGGAAAAGCCATTGCCATAATGCCATGGGGAAATACAAACCCGGAGCCGCAAAACCAAATTATAGACAGCGTGAAAATAACCGATTGCATTCTCGCCGGAGAATACTCTGTGGGAATCCGGCACGATAACCACTTTGACGGCAAAGCGTTCACAAACTCCGAGACCGATGATTTCTCCACGGTACAGGATTTCCGTATTTTCAACAACGAATACGTAAACGAGTGCAACCTACTTTGCGTTACGCCCACGAATTTCCGCAACGACTGCGGCATTCCTTCGAGCCCGACAATCCTTAACGGCAGGTTCAAGGACGGACGTTGCCATTGGAGCCGCACGGGAAATGTTAGAATTATGCGCGGCGTAGCAGAAATAAAGGCAGGACAATTTCTCTACCAAGGACTAACGCTGAAAAAGGGCAAATATGCCTTAACGATAAACGCATCGGGAAACGGGGAGATTAAGGCTGTGAACAGCGAAAGCAACACAACCGTGAAATCTTTCAAATTCTCCAACCGCGAAACAATACCGGTTGTATTGGAATTTACCATAAAAAACAGCGGAGACTATATGCTCGGAATCGAGGGTGGCAATGCCAAGGTTGTGTCGGCGGAACTTAAAAAAGCCGATCGATAAACGTAAAATACTGCGGCAAACTGCAAGGATCTAAGGTTTGCTCTCCCCTTCGACATAATTCTCCATAAAAAGATGCTCGCCGTCATACACAGCGTAAGTGAAAAGCGAAATCCACTCGCCTATAACAAGAAGACGAGAGTCTTGCGACAATTTCATGTCAATCTCTATATGCCTGTGCCCGAAAACAAAATAGTTTATCTCCGGGTGGGTTGTAAGGTATTCTCTTGCAAACCTAACAAGCGGCTCCTTGTTCGCGCCCAAAAACGCAGGCTCCTTGCCGTCAACCCTCTTAAGACGCGAATGTTTTGCCCACGAAAGCCCGAACTGCATAGCCCAGCGCGGGTGTAGGCAGGAAAACATCCGCCTACAAACGCGGCTGTGGAAAACGGCGCGGAGCATCTTGAATTTTCGGTCATCGCAGCCAAGTCCGTCGCCATGGCCTAGGAAAAAGATTTTTCCGTATATCTCCACCGTAACAGGCTCGCGGTGAACAATCATGCCACACTCTTTTTCGAAATAGTCAAGAAACCAAAGATCGTGGTTTCCGGCGAAAAAGTGCACCTCCACCCCGCTGTCGGTCAGCTCGCTGATCTTGCCAAGAAAGCGCGTGTAGCCCTTTGGCACAACATATTTATATTCGTACCAAAAGTCGAACATATCGCCGAGCATATAAACGGCGGCAGCATGGGGCTTTATATCGTCAAGAAAACGCACGAGCCTTCGTTCCTGCGTGCGGCGATGCATGGTGGCCCATGAGCCGAGATGCGCGTCCGAAATGAAATATACGTTCTTCATCCCATTACATAAACCCGAGGTCAACCTTTGCCTCATCGCTCATCATCGACTGATCCCAAACGGGGTCGAACACAAGGTTCACATTAGCCTGCTTAACATCCTCGATTCCCTCGAGTTTCTGGCGCACGTCCTCCATTATATAGTCGCCCATGGGGCAGTTGGGGGCGGTAAGCGTCATGTCAACGTCCAAAGTCCCATCGTCTTTCAAATCTATCTTGTAAACAAGCCCAAGGTCGTATATGTTAACCGGTATTTCGGGATCGTACACGGTTTTAAGCACCTCGACAATGCGTTCCTCGGTTTTCTGCCTTTCTTCTTCAGTCATATTTCTTTGCCTTTGCAAGGCATTTTTCGTATTGTTCCACAAAAGTAAAAAAGCCCCGGGGCATTGTGCCCCGAGGTGCGTTGTGCCCGCGCGGGCTTATTTCTTGCCGAGCGCCTTCTCTATTTCGAGCTTTATAACCCCGTTGCCGGGATAGCCGCCCTCCGTGAGGTTCGAGAAAGCAGTGGAGCCGTCCTTGTTCACGAGCTTGTAGCACGGAATGCCGCGCACGCCCTGCTCCTCGCAAAGGGTTTTCCACTGCGCCTTGGTAAGGCGGTAATGGTCGCCGGCTATGTTGGGAATCATCTCTTTCCAAGTATTTTCGGGGGATGTCTCGCCGGTTATGTAAACAAACTTCGCGCCCTTATTCATAAGTGCCGGCTTTATGGAGTCAACCGAAACCATGGCCTGACGGCAAGGACCGCACCAAGTGGCCCAAAGGTCTATGAAAACAACCTTGCCTTTGTAGTTTTTCTGTATGGTTTCGAGAATCTTGCTCGTTACGGCAAGCGGCAATGTCTTAACCTTGAAATTCTTTTTGTCTGTAGCAACCTGCTCAGCATTTTCAGTGCCGGCAACCTTGGGGGCGCTCTTCCTTGCGCACGACGGCATAACAGCCATAACAGCGCAAATCACCAGTAAAAAAGCTTTTTTCATCTTTGCATAAAACTTAGTTCGACATTTCTGCAAACTTACACAAAATATTTGGAATAGCCTCACACAACAAACACCCGCAAATCATGAAAAGAAAAAGCCGATACAGACCTTCGTCTGGGGCAAGAAATCATAAAAGCCAAGGTTGCCCGGTGTACCCCACGGCACACCCATGCAGCCGTCTTTATGCCAAAGAGACGTAAGAGTGTTCCAATTCTGCGTAAAACACTTATTTCCAAAAAGTTAACCACATAAAGAATATTCTTTGTAACGATTTGTTTTTCAGGTGTTTGCAACAGGCGAAAAAAGGTCTGATGTAGTTTAAATTACATCAGACATAATTTTTCCTACATAGGACATAGTTTTTCCCATGTCCTATGTAGTTTTCGGGGAATATTGGAAAGAGCTGTCAATTTTGGTTTTGCGCCATTTGTAGGGGCATATGGCATACGCCCTGTATGCCACCGCATGAGCCGCACCGCAAACTAACACAGAATATTTGAGCAAGGGCATAATGCGAATGAAAACCATAATAATCAGTCAAACGTCGGCAAAATTATCACGATTTCTTTCTATATTTGCACACGGATAGAGGAAACTCTTTCCCAAACATAAGAAAAAAAGAAGCGTTATGCTTATCTTGTAAGTTGGAAACGTAGGAAATTTCAGACTTGGTACGAGAGGAGGCATAGTGGTTCTCACGCCATAGCGTGGGCTGCTATCACCATATCCGTACTAAGGGTTTTTCCTACGACCTCCAACTTAGACGTGGCATAGTCAGTGCCACGCTTTCGTTTATACATATTCAAATACATAATAAGAAAATGAAAACAAAGAGGCTAAGAACATTTCTATTAAGCATTCTTTTGCTAACCCCATCGCTTATGTTGGGACAAATCCACAAAATGTATTCCACAAAAAACTACCACAATCAGTTGCGGTTAAACACCGCGACAGGAGAGGTTAGACAAATTCAAGACGATGGGCAGTCTTGGACTATTTGTAGTGCAAGAGAAATATTAGGAGACAAGGGAGGCAGGTTTTGTCTTTATGAAACTTCCAATATGTGGACTTTCATTATGCTTGACACATATACGGGCAAAAATTGGCAAATTCAATTTAGCGTAAAAGGGGAAAATTATATGTTTGCAGAACCGATTAACCCACTCTCTCTTGCATATCCTAAAAGGACTTCAAATTGGACAGGCAGGTTTCAGATGTTTAAAACCAAAAACATGTGGACCTTTATACTATTAGATTCGTATGACGGACGGCTATGGCAAGTTCAATACAGCGCACAAGACTTAAACGATTTGTTGTGTATGCCTATAAACGAACACGAGTTGGTTCTCAATAGTGAGAAATGTATTTTTTCTATCCAGCCTTTGACAAGTATGTACCAATACTACCTCATAAATGATGACACAGGCGATATGTGGAAATTCCAATGGAGTACGAAAGGAGATGATTACAGGTGGATTGAAAAATTCAAGTAACAGTCTGTTCCACATTTGCGGTTCTTGTTGATTAAAGCAACTCATATAAAGTATAAAACTGTTTCCGCAAAGCATTCCACAGCTTTAGCCGTGCGGTGTTTGGGGGGAAAGTGCTAATTTTGCAGGTGTGGCGGCGGATGTGCCGCGCAATAAAATTTTAAGAGCATGAAATCATTCCTATACCCCGAAGACTTGGGAAATTTGCAGGAAGCCCTCAAGGAGGCTGCCGTAGTGAAGAAAAACCATTACGCTTTCGAGCATCTCGGCAAACACCGCACCGCGCTGCTGATATTCTTCAACAACAGCCTGCGCACACGCCTCAGCACACAGAAAGCCGCGATTAACCTCGGCATGAACGTGATTGTGCTCGATGTGAACCAGGGCGCGTGGAAACTCGAAACCGAGCGCGGGGTTATCATGGACGGCGACAAGAGCGAGCACCTGCTCGAGGCAATCCCTGTTATGGGGAGCTACTGCGACATTATCGGCGTGAGGACTTTCGCGCACTTCGACAGCCGCAACGACGACTACAACGAAAACATACTGCGCCAGTTCATGAAATACAGCGGCCGCCCCGTGTTCTCCATGGAGAGCGCGACGGTGCACCCATTGCAGGCGTTTGCCGACCTAATTACTATTGAAGAGTACAAAAAAACGAAACGCCCAAAAGTGGTAATGACATGGGCACCCCACCCAAAAGCCCTGCCGCAAGCCGTTCCAAACAGCTTTGCACAGTGGATGAACGCCGCAGATGTGGACTTTGTTGTAACACACCCCCACGGCTACGAACTCGACCCGCAGTTTGTGGGCGGCGCAACCGTGGAATACGACCAGATGAAGGCTCTCGAGGGGGCTGACTTCGTATATGCCAAGAACTGGAGCTGCCCCGGGGTTACGCGCCCCGACGACTACGGCAAGGTAATCTCAAAGGACATGGGCTGGACCGTTGACGCAAGGCACATGGCCGTTACAAACAACGCCTACTTCATGCACTGCCTGCCCGTGCGCCGCAACATGATTGTGAGCGACGACGTGATAGAGGCACCCACATCGCTTGTTATTCCCGAGGCGGCAAACCGCGAAATTTCGGCAACAGTTGTGCTGAAGCGTTTCCTGGAAAGCCTGTAGCCTTACAGCCATCAGACAATACCGACAATGCCCGGTAGGTAAACGACTTTCATTTACCTACCGGGCATTTACACACATAAACCACACACTTTCCCGCAAGGAAACAAGACTTACAACAAGAAAACACACAACATTCTGTAACACAACAAACTACCGACCTTCCCATTCTGCTACATAAAGCTCTGTGTTTCATTTACTTGGAAGTGCAAAAACTAAGTCTGATGTAGTTTTTTCTATGTCTGACGTAGATTTTCCTACATAGGACATAGTTTTTTCCACATCCCATGCAGTTCAAGCCACACCTTGCCCTACACCCTATATGGTACAAGAAAAAAACGGATTTCCTCAGCTCCGCTCCGTCAAGCCAAACGCGCCATGGAAAAACGCCAGAGAATATACGAGCAAAGCGAACCCGCTATAAAAAGCAACGCCGTGTTGGCCATTATGTTCCCGCCCATACCGACAAACGGCGCCACCACCCCGCCGGCAACATATGCCACGCCGCCCAACATGGCGGAGGCAATGCCCGCGTTGCCACGCTCGCTGTCCATAGCCAACACGTTCGACGATGTTATGGCTATGCCAATCATGAGGTATATGCAGAACACAAGACTTTCGTAAACCCAAAACCCGCAGCCCACGCCAAACGCAACGCCGAGCAGCACGGAAAACAGCAGCGCGCCCTTCGATGCCAGCCCGAGAGCCTGCTGCATGGTGCGGAACTTGGCGGTCATGCCCGCCGACACCGCCAAAGCTATGGCGTTCACGGCAAACACCACACTGAACGACCCGGGCGACAAATGGTAATGCAGCTGCATTATGAAAGGCGCCGACGAAAGGTTGACAAACAAAAGCCCCATGGCCAGCCCATACTGCGCCAGGCTGCCACCATACGCCCTGTTCTTCGCCACACACAAATACCTGCCCGCCACATCGCGCAGCGACAGATTTTGCCGCCGCGCCTTGGGAAGCGTCTCGTCAAACTTCAAAGTGCACACCGCAAGCACAAAGCCGAAAGCAAACAGAAACCAGAAAATGCCCCGCCACCCCGCGTCCTCGGTCATCACACCCCCGCACACGGGCGATGCCACCGTGGCAACACCGTTTATCGTGCCCACAATGGCAAGCATATTTGCAAGAGTTCTGCCACCATACTTGTCGGCGGCAATGGAGCGCGAAAGCACAATGCCACCGCTCGCAGCAAGCCCCTGCACAAAACGACAGGCAACAAACGTCATAATAGTGGGCGAGAATATGCAGCCAAGTGTGGAGAGCATGAACAGCACGAGCGAGAACATGAGCGGCGCTTTCCTGCCGAACCGGTCGCTAACCGTGCCGAAAACCAATTGCCCAATGCCCAGTCCGAAAGTGCAGGAAGTGAGGCTTAGCTGCACCATAGACGACGGCACGGCGAAATGCCCCGTCAGCATCGGGAACGCCGAAAGGTACATATCCATCACAAACGGCCCGAATGTGCTCAGAATGCCCAAATAAAGCAAAAGCCGGTATTTTGAATTTACCTTTACCGTCATACTTAAAATTTCAAGGTGCAAAATTAACACTTTACCCCGAAACCCGGCATGTAACAACCTTGCTTTTGCCCCGAACCATTTACCCCATTCCGGGAAATAAATTGCCGCTTATTTTTTGTCGGCAAACAGAGTTGTTTAACGGTATTTCCATTTATTCCCGCAGAAGGCTTTGCAAGGAGGCGAGAATTTGTTACCTTTGCAACGCTATCGGGCTCGAATGGTGGAATCGGTAGACACGAGGGACTTAAAATCCCTTGGCCAGTGATGGCTGTGCGGGTTCAAGTCCCGCTTCGAGTACTTTACGGGACGAATCGTTAAAAACTGCGGTTCGCCCTTTTGTTTTTTACACGCAAGGACTTATCCCGCAATTTTGAATACGGTTGACCGTTATTGCACCATTTATATTTGATGGCAAAGGGTTGGTATAATATTTTCTAACACAAAATTCCTTCGCGAAGATTTAAACATTAACATACGGATATTTTAGGAGATTTGTACCATTATTGCACAAAATGCCCTAAAACCCGGATAAAGCATCCCCGAGTAGTCAAAATTTGTAAAAGCGTCTCGTTTTTGATACATCTTTTTTATAACAAATATACATATGGTTGTTATTTTTGTGGTTGTTAAACCAAAATTATAAACTAATAGCGATTTTACGCCGTTTTTATCAATGATAACACATAAATGAAAAAATTGCACACCATATTCTTTCACAAGTTGGCAGGGTTAATCAATGTGGATCATCTCTGTGTAACCATGCTTGTGTTGCTTATGGGGTGGCTGCTGACTTTCGCCTCGATCAACCTCACGGTGTTCAATCCCATAAAGAAAGCCTTGGCCGACTTCTCCATGACCGACATATTCTACGAGATACAGAACAGCAGCGGCGTGAAAGAGATTAACAAAGATATAGTATTGGTGGATATGACGGAGCTGTACGACCGCCGCAAGATAGCCCAATGCATCAGCGACATCAACCGATGCCAACCAAGGGTGTTTGTGATAGACCTCATTTTTGAGCGCCCAAGCTATGACGAAGAGGAGAACGAAACCCTAATCAATGCAATTTCTGGAATTAAGGACGGAGTCGTGTCGTGCAAGCTTATAGACTATGACAGCAAGCACGACTGCTTTAGGGGTGTGCGCCGATCGTTTTTCTATGATGCCATGGGGAAAGATACAAAAGGCATTCATTGGGGATTCAGCAATGTGATATCGGGCGAAGGCTATGGCTGCATTCGCAAATATTCGCAGAATGAGCACCTAAAGAACACCACGATCTATTCATTGCCATACCTGACCGTGTGCCGCTACACGGGGGTGCAGCCCCAAGAGCAAATGCCCAAACAGCGCAACATAGAATATTCGCACACCGACTTTCTGACCATATCGCATCGCGATGTGGCAAAATACAGCAAGATAATCAAAGACAAGATAGTGATTCTGGGCACCATCAACGAGGAGGCTGACACCCACATCACACCACTTGGCAAAATGGCAGGCATGAAGATACAGGCGTATGCCATGCTATCGAGTATGGCACACCATATAGTACGTTCTGCCGGCGGCACTTCCTGTGCCATATTGGCTTTCGTGCTGTGCTACTTATCGGCGTGGGCGGGGGCGTGGCTTACGCGTCGGCACCCCATAACCTACATATACTGGATTAAGTTGTACTATTTTGTCATCACAGCCATTCTGGTGGGAATAAGCTTCTGCCTCTTTACACGTTTCAACTTTTATGTCAGTCTGTTATTGCCGCTGGTGGGCCTGGCTTTGGTTGAGACAGCACGTTTGCAGTACAAATGGGTAATAATGATGTTGTCGAAACACACTAGTTTGAAATTCATCAAAAAGTCAATATATTATGTCAAACCATAAATTCGCACTTGCGCTATTGATGGTAGTGCTTTCATTGCGCATAGCCGCCACTCCCGTAGGGGATGACGGAAAAGTTCTCCTGGCAAAGGCCGACTCGCTATACAGGCTGGGACACTTAGACGAGGCGGTGGCCGTGTACCGACAGGCGGCGCAATTGGGCAATGCCGAAGCCCAGTTTGACCTGGGATACGCTTATTATAAAGGAGAGGGCACCGAACGCGACTACACAACGGCTGCCATGTGGTTTAAGCGGTCTGCACGACAACAGTTTGCCAAGGCACAATATAATTTGGCCTATTGTTACATGAATGGGCGTGGCGTGCCGCGTGATTACGACAAGGCATCCGACCTGTTGCATAGCTCGGCGGAAAATAATTACAAACGGGCGCAACAAACCTTGGCCGACTGCTATGCCAAGGGAATTCTCGTTGAACAAAACGAGACGGAAAGCATGCGGTGGAAAGAGCGTGCCGACAGTAACAAAGTGAATAGTTCCTTGCCTTCGGCCAAGCGTGCAACGCCTGCGGTGGCAGCAACAGCAACAGACAAGCCTCGGAATGCAAAAAGCGCGAAGAAAGAGGTATTGAAAGGCAATTTCTCGGTCGAGGTTGCACTGCCTGTTGAAGGAGCCAAGCCCCTTAACGGAGATCTTCCCGGAAAAGAAATTGCAAAAAAGCCATCTCAACCCACACTTCCCGGAAAACTCCCCAAAACAAACGTCATATTGGGCCCGAAACAGACGAAGACAATGGCGCAACCGCAAGCCGTTGCGCCACAAACGCCGACCGCGCCCGTTCTTCGCATTCTGTATCCCGAAGACCAGTCGATGTTTCATACAGATCAGGTGAAGATTAAATACCAACTCATCGCCGGCAAGGCTGCCGACAGCACCCGCATCGTGGTAACCGTGGACGGGCAGCGGCAACCACAGACGCGTGCAGTGAGAGCGGCCAACACCATCGATGTGGCACTGCCGCATCACGACTGCACCGTAATGATGTATGCACAAAACAAATATGGCAACAGCGAACCCTCGACAATACGTTTAATTCGCGAAACATCTGCATACGAACTACCCAAGCTCTTCGTCGTAGTAATTGGCGTGGGCGACTACCAGGATGCCAAATTACCCAAACTTAAACTTGCAGCCAAGGATGCACAGGACTTTGCACGCGTCATAGCCTCAAAGAAGGGCTTGCCCTATGAAGATGTACAGGTTAAAGTGCTTTGCGATGACGAGGCAACGCGCGCCGACATATTCGAGGCAATGGAGTGGCTCAAGCAGGAGTCAACGCCAAACGATGTGTGCGTTTTCTTCTACGCAGGACACGGTCTGCGCGATGAGAAAGACCGTTTTTTCTTCGTGCCCTACGGATGCAGCTCCGACAAACTATATGATTGCTTCTCAGCCTCCGACTTTCGCAACGAGGCGGAGGATATCAATGGCAAGTTCATAGCCTTTGTAGATGCTTGCTATTCGGGAGGTCTCCTTGGCAATTCACGCTCGGCGGCAACATCCCATTTCATAGAGCAACTGAAACGCTCGAAGAACGGCATGCTGCTTTATGCATCCAGCTCGAGCGACACTAAGTCGCAGGAGGATGAGACGTGGGGGAACGGTGCTTTCACGAAAGCCTTGCTTGAAGCGTTTAACGGAGCAGCACGTGAGGAGCACGCAGAGGGACTATCTACCCAGGAGCTGGAACGGTACTTGTACAAGGAGGTGCGTAAAATCACCAATTACAAACAAACCCCCATATTCATAAATCCCGGCGGAATCGAACATTTCAATCTTTTCAACTATGAGAAATAAACGCTTTGACATTAGCAGCCTCTGCATGCTGGCATTGGCGGCATGCCTGATGCTGGTCGCAGCAGATGGTATGGCACAGAAATACGTGGTATACTCGGTGGTGGGCAAAGCCTACGTGCAACGGGGCGGGAGGTATGAGCCGCTTTCCGCACGAAAGTATATTACATCGAAGAGTCGTCTGAAGATTACTGACGAGAGCGCAGTTACGATCATCGATGAGGCTAAACAGAAAATGTTCTCTTTCACTCGAACAGGGGAGAACACGGTGGAAAGTCTTGTGGCTCTATCGGCCAATCGAATTAAGAATCTGACAAAGCAGTACATGAACTATTTGGTTAAGCAACTGTTTGCCGGTGGCCGAAAGAAGATGATTCACCCTAATGCCTACATGCAGGTAACGGGAACAAGCTATCGGTCAGGAGCTGCCGACTCGCTCATGGCGACACGCATCGTGAGGATTGCCGCAGAGGGTACATCGCCTACGGGAACAACCGAGCAACAACTCTTTAACCTGTCAAACCTAATTATATCCGACTTGGACGTGCGGCTCGAGCTGGTTGACATGAATACCGGCCGTGCTCTCGAAAGCACGGTCAGCCCTAACACGGCGTGTTATGTGCGTATTAAAAACAACACTGACGAAATCCTTTATGTCAACGTGCTGAACATCGACAGCCTAGGCAACAAATACATGGTGCTGCCCATGGACGAAGATGCCACGTGCGCCAACCTACTCGTTCCGGCAAACGCCACAGTGGGGTTTAAGGCTGACCCGTTCATCACGTCCGACAGCCCGTCAATTGACACCTTTGTGCTTATTGCCACCGAAAGCCCCGTTAATTTCAGCATTCTGATGAACAAAATTAAACCGGGGCAGACCGGCGGAACACCGATCAAGGTGGGAGTGGCACGCGCTAAGCTCAAAACGAAGCCATAGCCTTTTAACCTTTACCTTTTAAACGCACACAAATATGAAAATGAAAACTAAGACAAGGTACAACATAATAATGGTTATCATGTCCTTGCTTTTGTCCGTGGCAAATACTTCTTTTGCGCAGACCAAGCACACAGTAACACGAAAGGTAAACATCGACAAGGCAGACGCTGACCACCATGTATTTCAGCAATTATCCAACTACAAGGGCGGTCAACTCGTGATGTGCCCATTGGTGATTGCAGACAGTTTACTTGAGCCTACTCGCGAGAAAGGCGTCATGGTTCTGCGGGGAACAGCTTTTCAGATAAAAGCGTTGCGGTCGGACATTTACATTGACGCTGCCACGCGCAAACCTATCTTCAGCAAGCGATATCCCATGGAAAGTGCCGTCAACTTGCTCATGAATGTCGTGGCGGACGACCGCCACACACTACATGTCATACAACATCTGTATGGAAATGTTTCAAAAAGCATAACGCTACCCATGAAAGCCATATACCAAGTGCTGGCTGCCGACAGGAAAGTTTACTGCAATGTTACCAAGATAGATAAGAATGGCATGGAGGCTGATTTGGTTATGTGCCATAAAAAGAAAAACGACATACACCTCCTTACATTGCGCATGAACATGGACGAGCTGTTCAACCCCGACGGAAAGTTCACAGCTCAGCTCTATGCAAATATTCCGCAAAGCAACATTAAGTCGATTTACAGCACGAAAGAAAAGAAAAAGAGAAAATGAACAAACAGACTATCATTCGCACAATAACAAACGCGGCGTTCCTTTTTGTAACCGTCGCAAGTGCCTTTGCCGACACCTCGTTCAAAATTACAGAAGGTGTGGTGGACGAGAAAGTGAAAACAGCGATGGAAAATAATGTCATGGCATTGATTGAAACCTTTCATGAGGCTGCCGAGAAAGGAGAAAAAAACATCAAGCTGTCAAAAGACAATGTTTCAAAGGAGGCCATTGAAGAAATCAAGGAAATATGGAAAAGCAGCGCCATGAGCTGTCCGCCAATGAACTTGAGCTGCCGCTGTCTGAAGATAAAGAACGGCTACCAAGTAAGGGGAATACCGATTGACATGGTGGAAGCCGATGAAAACGAAGCCCGCCAGGAATTAACCATCAGCTTCAACACACAGGGTCTGATCACCAATGTGGCCATAGCCATAGAGATGAACCGCTACGAGGAACTTATGGCGGAGAAAGTATCGGAAATAGACTATGCAAGGCGGCAAATAATCGTGAACTTCATAGAGAATTTCCGCACAGCATACAACCGCAAGGACAAAGCCATGATCAACAGTGTGTTCAGCGACAAGGCTCTAATCATCACAGGAAGAGTTGTGAAGGAAAAGCCTAACAGCGACATGACAAGGATGACGCTGACAAACAACAAGGTTGTGTATATAAAACAGACTAAGCAGGAATATCTAACCAAGCTGGCGCAGGTATTCAAAACGGTGAAATATATCAATGTAAAGTTCTCGGACATCGAAATAATGGAACATCCCAAGTATGACAACATATACGGGGTTACACTGCGGCAGTTGTGGAAAACCAACAGGTACCATGACGAGGGGTATCTCTTCCTAATGATAGACTTCCGCGACTCCGACAATCCGCTAATACAAGTGCGCACTTGGCAACCTTATAAAGACATGGTAGGAAACATCATCACACAAAAGAAAGATATATTCCATCTGGGATCTTTTCGCATAGTGCGCTGACAAGGCATTTCCTTGCATTAACGCGCCTACTGCCCCAATAAAATAATAACCTTCTGTAAACAACAACACAAAAATAATATTATAACCAATCTTGAAATGATAAAAAATTTATTTCTTCTCGCAGCAACCTGCTTAATAGCGCATGTTGCTTCCGCACAAAACATTTTGGAGGTAACCGACATATCGCAACCAAACGACGTATATTCAAGCGAAGACGGCAAGGCGGTTGTTGTCGTAAAATGTAACAAGACTATTCCGCTTTCGTTTGAATCGACGATGGATAAGTCGGCAACGCCCTACAACACAAAAATCGAGGGGAACGACTCAGTTTATTACATTGAGTTCCCCACGGGAACACGTTATCGCGGCCGCCAGCTCTCAATCATGTCTACAGGATACAATTCCGCAACTGTAAATCTGGATAGCCTTATGCCCAAGCAGGCCGTTACACTCATGGTAGTTGACCCCAACAGCATGGTGGATGCAGGATGTTATCGCGGACACCGCAACAAGGGCATGGAAGAGCTGAAAAACATGAACTACAAAGAAGCACGCAAACAGTTTGAAGTGGCCAAAGAATGTAGCGATGTCGACTCGGCGGAAAACAACGCCAACCTGGCTTTGGTAGACACAATACTATTCTATCGCAATAAAGCCGAGTTTTCCTACAAGATGCACAACTTTTATGATGCCGGCACTTTCTACAAGAAAATTTCACTGCTCAATCCATACGACACATACGCCAGTGATCGTCAAACAGAATGTGAGCAGAAGTATGCCAACGATTGCAATGTAACATTGGAGCAAGCACAATATTATGACAGGGAAAAGCAATACGAGATGGCTTTGCCTCTTTATCGGAAAATCGTTGAAAGCGACTGCCCGTCAAAGTTGTTGGCACAGCAACAGATTAACCGCATAGAATTGCTGCTTAACCAACGCAAAAACCACTCGCGCGTGTTTACCTATGAATACACCAAAGATACGCCTATAGGATTTTCGTATGGCAAGTACAACAAGCACAGTGCCGGCGGATTCTTCAGCATGAGCCTGAACAAAAACGTGTTTGACATGATGCGAATGACTGCAAGACAGGCGACATGCCCGAGATTAACGTTGATTTCGGATGGACCATCAAAATCGCAAGCCCCGTTTGGATATTCTTCGGGCCGGGCGCCACACTAAAGTGTTACTATGGCGACTATAAGCCATTTGGCTTGGAGGAAAAAATATATCCCAATAAAGATGGCTTACCCAACGACCCCCAAAAAACGCTCATCACGGAGAACGAACAAGAGGAAGGTAGCATTTATACCAACGATGATACCAAAGCAAACTTAGCTTGGGCCATATCGCCGGTAGCGGGCATAGCTGTGAAGTTCTCATATTTTGCCTTTCGCTTCACTTACCAATATCGCTTTGCCATGGATACAAACCTGAAAGACTTCATAGGTCAGCAACGGCTTTCAGTAGGCGTCGGCGTAAGTTTCTAACTAAAAACCCACCGAGACTACAAAACATAAAAAATTGTCAACATGGTAAACATAGGGCAAATCATAAAACAGGAACTTGAACTGCAGGGGCGCTCTGTTGGCTGGTTGGCCAAGCAGTTGGGAAGAAGCCGTTCGGTTGTCTATAGGTTTGTTGCCAACAACAGTCTTGACACAGAAGTGCTGGCTAATATTTCGCGCATCTTGCATCGCGATTTCTTCAAAGACCTGTCTGATGACATTGCCGGGCAAATTCAAAAGGAAGAAAAACGCTGAACTCATGCACACCTATGGCACGGCTTACTTCAACCACGCACGCAACGCTCCGCGCTCGAAACTATTTCGCGGCTTGGTGTATATTCTCTGCGCCCGGCATACTTAATTTGTGTAAAGCCGCGTGTTATAGCTTAGGCAAGAAGCGACAACTTGTTTCAGGGAGAAAGTCTGACTTTATACTCCGAGGCGGTGAAAGTGGAATTGGGCTCAATTCTTACCACAACATCGACAATTTCAATTGATGACACAAAGCCCCAAAGCCAAGAGGATTTAGAAGACATGTGGTTGACAACTGACGGAAACGGCATTTTGTGGGGTGATTGACCGCTTGGCGGCTGACGGCCATAAACCTGCACGTACCACCTGACAAACAAAACTTACGCCCGGGCATCGCGAACGAAACAGAAAAAAGCATTCGCGGCGCCCGGGCGGCTTTATGTCTTCAACGCAATACAAAGGAGTAAAAAATTTTCGTAATTTTACCGGGTATGTCTTGTACGCAAACTTTTAAGGATGGTACATTATATATATAATACAGATTGCACCGCGACTTTGCAAAAACTACATCGGACATAGGAAAAACCAAGTGCCTTATAGAAAAAATTATGTCAGACGTAGAATAAACCACATCAGACATAATTTTGCCTGTTCGCAACCCGTTGAAAAATACATATTTACGAAAGTATTCAACAAGCAGTCAAACATTTGTAAATCAAACATTTGCGCAACAGCCGTTTTTGTGGCTCGTTAGATTTTAGTGGGAATAAGGAAATAAGTTGGCAAAGCCGTATAACGTCAAATGTAGTTTTCGGCGTGTTTTGGAAGGAATGGCCGAATTTGGTCTTGCGGAAATTGTAGGGGCGTATGGCATACGCCCTGTACACCATCGCGTTAAACGCAGTGCAAACCATCGCCGCAACATCACGAAGACCGCGCAATTCAGGGCGTATGCCATACGCCCCTACAAGTTGCATTTTTAGGTTTACGTTTTCTTTACTATTCCGTGTGTGGCTGCAACCAAATTCTGCATTTCTGTATCACAAAAGGCAAACAAGCGGTAGGACACTTCTTTGTATAGAGCGCAAAACTTCCGCATATTTCACAAGAAACAAAAAACCGCAGACTTCGATGCCTGCGGTTTTTTTTGTTTTTCTAATGTGCGCTTTATCGTCCGCAACACGTTGAAGCAACAGCCGGGATGTCGATGCCGTAGCTGAGCGAGTCTACGGTGCCGTAAACGCAACTTGCTATACCGAGAAGCAGCACACCGGCAGTGCAAAGCACAAGGGCTATGCGGGTGCAGTTGTCGCTGCGGAAGGTTGCAATGGGGTTGTCGTTGGGATTGATGTACATGGCCTTAACAATAATCAGATAGTAGTAGAGGGAGATTATAGTGTTGACCAAGGCTATGAACACCAGCAAATGGAAGCCCGAATGGAACGCCGCCATGAAGACGAAGAACTTTGAGAAGAAACCGGCAAACGGCGGTATTCCCGCAAGCGAGAACAAACACAACGTCATTAGGAACGAGAGCTTTGGATTAGTCTTGTAAAGTCCGTTGTATTCGCTTATGCAAATCTTGCCGCTGTTCTGCTCCACCGCATTGATTACTGCGAATGCGCCAAGGTTGGCGGCAAGGTAAACAAGGAGGTAGAACACAAGCGATGTCATGCCCTGGGCCGTGCCGGGAATTACGCCAAGCACAAGATAGCCCGCCTGCGAAATTGCCGAGAACGCCATGAATCGCTTTATGTTGTTTTGGCGGAGGGCAAAGAGGTTGGCTATGGTTATTGACACGATGATAATCCAGAAGAGTATTTCCTGCCAATCGCTTATCATGGGTGCAAACACCTTTACGAGCGTGGTTAGAAGCACAAAGCCTGCCGCGCCCTTGGAGATGACACTAAGATAACTTGTGATAACCGTTGGCGAGCCTTCGTAAACATCGGCTGTCCATAGGTGGAACGGCACGAGAGAAATTTTGAAGCCCATGCCGGCAAAGAAGAACACCAAACCGAGAATGTTAAGCATTCCGCCATCGAGCTTGCCGGCCAGGTCGTCGAAATACATTGTGCCCGTGGCTCCGTAGATCATGGAAATTCCGTAAAGCAGGAGCGAGCTTGAGAACAGGGCAACGAGAATGTACTTTGCTCCGGCCTCGGCCGAGGTTGAACGCCATTTGTCGAAAGCCACGAGCGCCGTCATAGGTACGGATGCAAGCTCCAGCCCTATGAAGAACATTATGAAGTGTCCTGCGGAAATCATGAGATACATGCCGAGCAGCGTTGAAAGCGTCAGGATGTAGAATTCTCCTTGCTTGACATGGTTTTCTTCGCGGCGCATGTATGAGTTCGACATAAGGAAAACTATCAGTGTGCCCACGTTAAGCACGGTTTTCATTATTGTCATCATCGGGGTGTATTTGTACATCCCGCCGAAAGCCTCGGCAGCCCCTCCGCAAGGAACGGCGTTGACAACGGTGAGAACAGTCATAAGCACAATGGGTACTGCCGCATTAAACGCCGACTTGCCGCTCTTGCGGTCGGAACATACCACAAGGTCGTAGATGAACATAATTACAATGACCGCCAGCAGGGCGAGTTCCTCGTGCATATAAAGAAATTGTGTGTAGTCCATGTCTTTACGGAATCAAGAATGATGTTACTGATGTTAATTGCGTTGTGGCCGACTGAATGTGGTTCACAATCGGCTCAACGCTGTTGCTAATCATATCGCTCATCCACAGAGGGGCGAAACCGAGACCCGCAATGCAAACCACAAGGGTTGCTATGGCTACTTTCTCGTCCCACGAAGCATCGTGGAGTTTGAGATGAGCCTCGTTGGTGCAAACTCCATACATAACCTTGCCCACCATGCGCAATATGAATACGGCGGTAATTACAATGCTCGTAGTGGCAAGTATTGTAAGAACACGGTGAAGGGTGTCGGCCTGCTGAAACGAACCAACAAAGATTGTCATCTCGGCAACAAACCCGCTGAAACCGGGGAGACCGAGGTTTCCGAGACCGGCTATAACGAAGCAAACGCATATGAAAGGCATTATTCTGATAAGCCCGCTAAGTTCTCGCACATCGCGAGTATGGGCACGGTGATAAATCATGCCTATGCAGGCGAAGAACAAAGCCGTAAGCAAACCGTGGGACAGCATTTGGAGCACTGCGCCGGTAGCCGCCGTGCGGTTTATCATAAGAATGGCGAACAGCACAAGACCGCAGTGGGAAACCGAAGAATATGCGTTTATATACTTCAAGTCGGTTTGTACGCAGGCGGAGAACGCACCGTAAACAACGCCTATGCCTATTACTATAAGGAATATCCAGCCAAGAGTTTGCGCTGCCTCGGGCATTAGGAACATTGCCACACGGAAACAGCCGTATCCGCCGAGTTTCATAAGCACCCCGGCATGGAGCATCGACACCGCAGTGGGGGCGGAAGCGTGGCCATCGGGGCTCCAGGTGTGGAACGGGAACATTGCCCCAAGCACGCCGAAACCCACAAATGTAAGCGGGAACCATATGTACTGCTGTGCTATGGGAATTGCGTGCGCACCGTTTGTATGGTTGGCGAGGTCGAGAACGTTGAACGTCTGACCGCCGGCACCGTAGAATATTCCGAAAATGCCGCACATAAGGAACGCGGAAGCACCCATAAGCATAAGCGTAAGTTTCATTGCCGAATATTCTTTGTGGCCCGTGCCCCAATAGCCTATGAGAAGATACATTGGTATGAGAGCTATTTCATAGAACATGAACATCATGAACAAGTCAATCGACACAAAGAACCCGAAAACACCCAGCGAAAGGAGTGTGAACCATAGGAAATATTCCTTTGTAAGCGGCTTGAGTCGCCACGATGCGAAAGTACCTGTAAACACAATTACAGACGACAGCAGAAGCATTGCCACCGATATGCCGTCAACACCCACACTGTAGTTAATGTGGAGCGGGGCAAACCAAGTATGGTTGGTTGTGAACAGCATCTCCTCTGTTGCACCGGCACTGCGGGCGTTGAGATACATAACCACAAGAACAATCGAGCTTGCAAGCAGCGCGCTTGAACCTGCCACCATGACTCCCCTGACTGCATTCACCCCTTTGGCTATCCAAAGGAATAGAAGCATCAAGAGCGGTATTATTATAAATAAATGTAATGGAAACATATCTGTTTATTCGTTTTATCGGGTTAAAGTATTAATAGCAGCACAAGAACCAGCGCCCCGGCAAGGAACACGTATGCATACTGCTGTATCTCGCCGCTCTGGAACCCGCGAATGAGATAGCTCACACGGTGGGAACCCGAAGCGAGGCCGTTGAGAATGCCGTCAATGACATGTTTGTCGAACCACGCTGCCGGCTTTGAAATGCACCCAAAGATTATGCGGTGGGTTACAAACTGATAAACCTCGTCTATATAGAAACGATGGTAAGCCCATTTGTGAAGAGAAGAGAAGCGCGAAGCCAAAGCCACGGCCACAGGCTGTTTCTCGCCCTTGTATATAAACGTTGCAAGAGCTATGGAAGCCACCGCTATCACTATGCTTGTGCCGGCTACCGTCCAATCGAGATGAATATCATACGACATGCCGTCGGCACTAACAAAATGTCCGAACGGAATGAACCCGGCCACACAGGTTACGAGGGCAAGGAATATCAAAGGCAACGTCATTACTTTGGGAGCCTCGTGCATGTGAAGCTCGCCGTGGAGTTGCTTGTTCTCCGTTCCCCAGAATATACCATAGTAAAGGCGGAACATATAGAACGCCGTCATTGCGGCAATCACAGTCATTATCCAACCCATAACCGGACTGAAAGCGAAGCAACCGGCAAGTATTTCGTCCTTTGAAAAGAAACCCGAAAACGGCGGAATGCCCGATATGGCAAGGCAGGAAATAAGGAAGGTGATGTGCGTAAGGGGCATATATTTGCGCATGCCGCCCATGGCCGACATCTCATTGCTGTGAACAACATGAATAATGGCACCGGCGCAAAGGAAGAGGCAAGCCTTGAACATTGCGTGGGTGAACAAATGGAACATAGCAGCCATATAGCCCACACTTCCCGGATGTTCATGGCCGGTAACATATTCGGTGCATACACCGAGAGCCACCATCATAAAAGCTATCTGGGAAATTGTTGAAAAAGCGAGAACACGCTTTATGTCAGATTGAGCGCAAGCAACGGCGGCCGCATAGAACGCGGTAAACGCACCAACGTATGCCACTATATGCAAAGCCTCGGGTGCGTAGGTTATCCATAGCGGATACATACGCGCCACCTGGAACACACCGGCAACAACCATGGTAGCCGCATGTATCAGCGCGCTGACAGGCGTAGGACCTTCCATTGCATCGGGCAACCAAATGTGGAGCGGAAACATGGCACTCTTGCCTGCACCACCCACGAACATCAGCAGCAGGGCCGAAGGTAGCATGAACGCCCCGGCAGCTATCTTGTCGGCATTGCCGGTAAAGTCAAAGCTGAAAGTATGGCAATAATACCCATATATAAGAATACCGATAAGAAAGCCAAGGTCGGCAAAGCGAGTTACTATAAACGCCTTTTTTGACGCAGCAATAGCCGCCGGCTGGGTATAGTAGAAGCCGATAAGCAGATAAGAAGAGACACCCACAAGCTCCCAGAACAAATACATCTGGAAGATGTTTGTGGCAACCACAAGTCCGAGCATCGACATTGTAAACAAACTCAAATATGCGTAGAAACGCTGGAAGCCCCTCTCGCCGTGCATATATCCGAAAGAATAAATGTGTACTGCGAGAGACACCGTACCAACGACAACGAGCATAACCGCCGATATCGGGTCGATCAGGAACCCGATGTCAAACGTCAGACCGTTTACAAAGAACGGCAGCCATGGGAAATTGAATGCGGTAACTGCCTGGTAAATTCCTTCGGCTGTGCGCGGCGTTGTGAAGAACCGATAAGCCGTGTAGTAGCAGAGCGCCGCAACCACCGTGAGAGTTAACGTCCCAATAAGTCCTGCCACGCGGTGGCTCAGGTATTTGCCGAGCAAACCGATAAACAGGAACGAAAGAAACGGCAGCAATAAAATTAGGAATGTATATGAGTAATCCATGGGAATATTAATATGCTTTCAAATTAGTTACTACCATTTCAAGGTGTTGATATGATTTAGCTGTATGCTGCGCACATTGCGGTAGATTGCAATCATTATAGCAATTGCCACGGCAGTTTCGGCAGCCGAGATAGCTATTGAGAACAGGGCGAAGAAGTAGCCCTCATGGCCTGCAGGATATAGCAGGCGGTTGAAAACAGCAAAATTAATGTCGGATGCGTTGAGCATAAGCTCCACCGAGATAAGCACCGACAAAGTGCTGCGCCTCGTAAGAAAGCCGTAAATGCCTATAAAAAGCATTATGACCGAAAGGATGAGAAAGTATTCCAAATGTACCATGTTGTTCCTCCTTGTTATCTTTTGCGGGCTATTACCAATGCCCCAACGATGCATGCCAAAAGCAGGACACTTACAGCCTCGAAAGGCAGCACGTAGCCGTATTTGTCGAACGAGAGCATATTTTGTCCTATAGTTACTATTGATGTTGTGTTTTCATCGGGCACGAGATTTGTTATCGCTCCCTTGAAATTATGGGTGATGATTATGAAAAGCACTATTACCGCTCCGAGCAGGCTCGTTACGGCCGCCGCGAACATTTTGCCCGACTTGAGTCGCGCTATTTTTTCATTGTGTGCGCTTGTGAGCAATATCGAGAATACGAAAAGCACCACGATACCCCCGGCGTAAACCATCACCTGCACCGATCCGAGGAATGAGTATCCCAATAGGAAATACAGTCCTGCCGTACCCAAAAGGGTGAAGAACAAAAACATTGCCGAACGGATAATGCGCTTTGTTGTTACCGTGAGTACCGAGAAAGCGAGTATCGCGAAGGCAAGAATGTAAAATATTATTGATTCAGCATTCATGATCTTTATTTTTTAGCTGTTGGCTTCGGGTTTCTGATTGTTGCCGACCGGCTGTGCTGCGGGCTTTACCGGGGTTGCAGGGCGTGCAGGCGCTGCTTTTTCCACCACCTTGCTGCCTTCATGGTTCAGGCGAAGAATTAGCTTACTGCGATCGAACACGGCATTCTCAAAACTCTGATCGAATGTGATAGCACCGTGAGGGCAGGCGTTCACGCAAAGCATGCAGAACATACAGCTACCGAGATTATAGTTATACTCCTTGAGGACGCGCTTTTTCTTGCCATCGGGAGTTTCCACCATTTCGTGGATTACTTGTATAGAACCGTTGGGGCAGGCCATCTCGCAAAGGTGGCAGGCCACACACTTGTGTTCGTTGTTTTCATTATGGGGCATTGTAAGGCTGCCGCGAAAACGGTCGAACATCTTCAGTTCCTTGCGGTTCTCCGGATATTGTTCCGTGATTTTCTTGGTAAAAAGCTCTCTCATGGTGGTTTTCAAACCAACGCAGAGAGTTTTTACGCCCCATACAATTCCTCCTATATAACTTCTTTTTTGCATCATCTTAAATCGTTATTGAAATTAAAAATGAAGTCCGAACTGCGACACCAATGCCATAAGCACAAGGTTTGCCATTGAAATAGGAATTAAGTATTTCCACTCCAAATTGAGCAGTTGGTCTATACGCAGGCGCGGAAATGTCCAGCGCTCCCACATAAGGAGGAACGTAACAAACACAGCCTTTGCCACAAACCACACAGCCCCGGGAACCATATCCATTACGCTGTCAAAGCCTTCCACGCCGATATGCAACGGCATCCATCCGCCGAGGAAAATCGTGGCGGCCATGCAGGCGCATATAAACAGGTTGAGGTATTCTGCCAAATAGTAAAAGCCGAAGTTCATGCCCGAATACTCTGTATGATACCCGGCGGTAAGCTCGCTCTCGGCCTCCGGCTGGTCGAACGGACCACGGTTGCACTCGGCGTTGCCGGCAATCAAGTATATTATGAACGCTATTACAGCCGGCACATGTCCCTTTACTATGTTCCAACAGTCGGCCTGCCCCTCCACTATCCCGGAGAATTGCATTGTTCCCGTAAGGGCTATCATCGTAAGCATTGTCATGCCTATCGATATTTCGTAGCTTATAATCTGTGCTCCGGCACGCATTGCGCCAATCAGCGAATACTTGTTGCGACTGCCGATACCGGCCAAAAGGATACCCACTATGCCTATCGAGGAAGCGGCAAGGAAGAAGAACACGCCCACATTGAAATCAAGCACCTGCGCCCCTTTGTTCCAGGGAATGCAGGAGAAAGTGAGGAACGAGGCGAGAATCACCAACACCGGAGCAACCATATAAGCCACCCGGTCGGTATTTTTAAAGAATATTATTTCTTTTGTAAGCATTTTGAACACATCCGAGAATACCTGCAAAAGCCCCCATTTTCCCACGCGGTTTGGTCCGATGCGGCATTGGAAGAATGCGCATATTTTGCGTTCAAAATAAATCAGGAATATCGCGAAAAGAGCGTAGAGAGTTATAACTATCAACGCCACGGCGACGCACTCCACAAGAATAGCCCCCCATGCCGGAAGCACCGAGCGCAAGAGTTCGTCAAACCTGTTTGTTATTATACTAAAGTCAAACATATCCGTTTTGTATGGTTTAACATGTTAGCGATCGATGTCGGGCACGACATAGTCGAGTGTACCGCCTATTGAAATAAGGTCGGCTATTTTCTCTCCACGGCATGCCTCGTCCATTATTGCAACCAGCGGAAGCCCCGTGGCACGGTAGTGCAGACGGTAGGGCGACTTGTCGCCGTGGCTTTCGAGGAACACTCCGAAGCGTCCGCGCGAAGCCTCCACGGCATTATAATATGTACCCTCGGGCACCTTTATGATGGGTTTCATTTTCTCGCGGTAATTACCCTCGGGAATGTTGTCTATAAGTTGCTCTATTATCGACAGGCTTTCGAGAATCTCGCGCAAACGCACAATGAGACGCGCGTAGCTATCGCCATCCTCAAGTACTATTTCGTTGAAATTCACACGATCGTATGCGCCGTAGGGTTCGAGCTTGCGCACATCGTTGCTCCACCCTGCGGCGCGTCCGCTGCCGCCGGTGCAACCGTAGGATATCACCTGCTCTTTTGTGAGGGTACCCACCCCATCGAGACGGTTATGGGCTATCACGTTATCGGCAAATATGTCGTAGTATTCCTTGATGTTCTTGCGCATCAGCACAATGAAATCTTTCACGCGTTTTTGGAAATTGGGATGCAGGTCATACTGCACACCGCCTATCATGTTGTAGTTTATGATCAGGCGTCCGCCGCACGTTTCTTCGAAGATGTCAAGTATCTTCTCACGGTCGCGGAAAGCGTAAAGGAATGCGGTGGTTGCGCCCAAGTCTTGGCAAAGGCAGCCAAAGAACAGCAAGTGGGAGTCTATACGCTGAAGTTCGTCCATTATGGTGCGTATAACTTTAACGCGGTCGCTAACCTCTACGCCCATAGCCTGCTCTATGCAGGCGCAAAGCGCATGACGGCTCTGCTGTGCCGAAATATAGTCAAGACGGTCGGTCAAGGCAAGAGTCTGCGGATAAGTCAGCGACTCGTTCAGTTTCTCCACCCCACGGTGAATGTATCCGAGCACAGGGTCGATTCTCTTTATAATCTCGCCGTGTAACGCCACCCTGAAGTGCAATACTCCGTGGGTTGACGGATGCTGCGGACCTATGTTCACCACATAGTCGTCCTCGCCGAAAATAACATTCTCTTTGGTTTTCAGTGTCCCATCGGGCTGCAGCTCATATTCCTTTGTTTTATCGGCAAGCGGCTCGTTGGTCATGTTTTTCGCTTCGAACGGATTTTCCTTTATCGGGTCATCGTCTTTGCGCATGGGATAGCCCACCCAATCCTCGCGCAGAAAAATACGGCGCATGTCCGGGTGGCCGGCAAATATTATTCCGTAGAAATCGTAAACTTCGCGCTCGTAAATATTGGCTATATCCCAAAGATCGCTCGCCGTGGGAAGCACGGGGTTCACGCGGTCGGTTGTGGAACAGCGCAGATTCTCGCGCTTGCCGGTGGCTGTGGAATAAAGCATGTAAACCACACCGAGACCACCCTCTTCGCCCCAGTCCATACCAACGAGGTTCTCAAGGAAATCCATTTTCTCAGCATCGCGCAAGCGCAGCAATTCCGCCTTCAGTTGCGAAGGCTCTACAGTTCTTATGTCAAGTTTCATGCCTTGTCCTCCTTTGGTCTTTTTTGTTTGCGGTTGGTTGTTCCGAAGAAGTTCTCAACTTTTACTATGCGCTGTAGCTGCATCATTCCGTAGAGGAAACTTTCGGGGCGCGGCGGACATCCCGGCACATAAACGTCAACGGGTATCACCCGGTCCACTCCCTGTACAACATGATAGCTCTTTGTGAATGGGCCGCCCGAAATAGAGCAGCCGCCTATGGCAACCACATATTTAGGATCGGCCATTTCATCGTAAAGGCGCTTCAGCACCGGTGCCATCTTGGTGGTTATGGTGCCGCACACAAGTATAACATCGGCTTGACGAGGGCTGTTGCGCGTTACTTCAAAGCCAAAGCGGGCTATGTCGTAACGTGCGGCGCACACCGCCATAAATTCTATGCCGCAGCAGCTTGTGGCAAAAGTAAGCGGCCACAACGAGTTGCTGCGCCCCCAGTCTATGAGGTCGTCCAATGGCTTTACCAGAACATTTACTCCTCCGGCATTGAGCTCGGCAACCAATTTCTCGTAAGTTTCGTTGTCCTTGAAATCCTGATAGGGCACCGACTTGATTTTGGCACGTTTTCTTATTTCCATTCCAAAGCTCCTTTCCGCCAGGCGTAAGCCAGGCCTAATGCCAAAATGAACAAGAAAAACAAAACGCTGGCAATCCCCACTCCTCCGAGTGTACGCAGCACCACCGCCCATGGAAACAAGAACATGGTCTCCACGTCAAACATAAGAAAAAGAATGGCGTAAAGGTAGTAGCCAATGCGGAACTGCATCCAGGTTTTTCCGCGTGTGGGAATACCGCATTCGTAAGGCTCCTCCTTTTGGGCATTGTACGACCTCGGGGCGATAAGCACGGCTATCGTTACCACCAAAGGCACGAACAACAATCCCGTAAGGGCAGCCGTTACAAGCATGGTGAAGTTCATTTGTACAGTATATTAATTGATTATTTATTATTGTAAAAACCAGCTTTTAGCGAGTGCAAAGTTAATAATAATCCCTAAAAAACACTATACTCACATCCATGTTTATGCACATAGAGCTTGGCAAACGTTCCCTTTTGCAGCAAAACGCATACTATCCGCCCCGTTTTTGTAATTTTCGATTGTAAGAGTCAATGCGCTCCCCGGCATCGCCTTTACAAGGCAACCACATTTTCGCCCGCCAATGCCGTCAACCGCCGCAAACTTCGCAACCCGTTTATTCACAACACATTATCACAACTTTGTCGGATTTTGTAAGCTTTTGTGTTTCAGGCATTTGCAAGGCGAAAAAAAGGTCTGATGTAGTTTTTTCTACATCCGACATAATTTTTTCCACATGGGACATGGTTTTTCTTACATCCCATGTTTTTTAACGGCATCGAAAAGAACAGCCGTGCGGAAGGGTTGTGGAAATCACAGGAGCGGCAGCTCAACTCGATGATGCACATATATATTATATGAGTATGGCTTATCGAATGCGCCACGCACACAACCACCGCGAATTACCAATGCAAACCATAGCCGCAGTGATTGCGAGCCATTTTCTTTCCGCAACGTGCGCTTATCAAAACGCACGCTTTCGCAAATCTATACCCTGTTTTTATGGAAATTCGAAAGAAAAACGGAGTTTTACGCAAAAATTTAACGCCAACATGCGCTTTATAAAATCATTTGTGTACCTTTGCAATAGTTAAAGATATATATGAACGCAAAATTCACATACTACGCTTTGACATGGTTGCTTTCCACAACCACAGGTACAGTCACTACCACAACCCTTCGGGGTTGAGGCATTTTTTTGCGTTCCTACGCGGGACGCGCTTGCAAGAGCAAGCAAAACATAACCAAACAAACTTAAAAAACAAACAAATCGAGTGCGCCACATAACTCACGGGCGGCTCGCGAAATGCGCCAAGGCGCGTATGCAAGTCCATTCACGGGCTCGCGTACATAGTAACATTAAAAAAAATGAAACATATAATTATTTTGGGCGACGGTATGGCTGACTGGAAAATAGATTATCTCGGAAACAAAACACCGTTGCAATATGCCGATACGGCAAACATGGACAAACTTGCCTTGATGGGGCGCACGGGAATGCTGAAAACAGTGCCCGATGGCTTTCACCCGGGGAGCGAGGTGGCAAACTCGGCAATTTTGGGATACGACCAAAGAAAGGTTTATGAAGGCCGCGGCCCCCTGGAGGCAGCAAGCATGGGCATAGAGCTTTGCGATGACGATTTCGCGCTGCGCTGCAACCTCATTTGCGTGGATGGCAAAAACATAAAGAACCACTCGGCTGGCAGACTTGAAACCGAAGAGGGCGATGTGCTTATAAGATTTCTCGAGGAAAAACTCGGCAGCGACAGAATACACTTTCACACGGGAATACAATACCGCCACCTGCTCGTGATTAAGGGCGGAGACAAACATATAGAATGCGTGCCACCCCACGATGTACCGGGACAGCCTTTCATGCCGCTGCTCGTAAAGCCCACCGCACCCCGGGGAGAAGAAACCGCAAAACTTCTGAACAGCCTCATACTTAAATCGCAGGAACTACTGAAAAACCATCCGCTCAACCTGCAAAGAATGAGCGAGGGCAAAGACCCCGCCAACAGCATATGGCCATGGAGCGGAGGCTTCCGCCCCAAAATGAAAACCTTGCAAGATGCTTTTCCGGGCAAAATAAACAGCGGGGCTGTTATAACGGCGGTGGACCTGATTCGCGGCATCGGAAAATACGCCGGGCTTGAGAGCATTAACGTTGAAGGCGCAACCGGACTTGCCGACACAAACTACGAGGGAAAAGCCAAAGCTGCAATAAAGGCACTGAAGCACACTGATTTTGTATACCTGCACGTTGAGGCAAGCGATGAAGCCGGCCACGACGGCGATGTGGAACTTAAACTGAAAACAATCGAAAATCTCGACAAAAAAATCGTTGGTCCGGTGATGAACGCCACGAAACTTTTTGACGAGCCTGTTGCAATTGCAGTGCTTCCCGACCACCCAACCCCCTGCAAGCACCGCACACACACCAACGAGCCTGTGCCGTTCCTTATTTACTACCCCGGCATAAAACCCGACAGCGTGGAGAAATTCGACGAGTTTTCCTGCAAAAACGGGGACTATGGCATGATGATCGAGAACCAGTTCATAAAAGAATTCATGAAACACTAAATACACAATGAAATACTACAGCACAAACCATAACACTATCCCCGTTGATCTTTCCGAAGCCGTAACGCGCGGGCTCGCACCCGACGGCGGATTGTTCATGCCCGAAAGAATAACCGCGCTGCCGCAGGTGTTTTTCGACAACCTTGCCGACATGGGGTTCACGGAAATGTCGCAACGCGTGGCGCGTGCGCTTTTCCCCGAAGTAAGCTCGGAAACCATAAACCGTATAACAGCCGAAACGCTTGCCTTCGACACTCCCCTGAATAAAGTGGAGGACAACATATATGCCCTCGAGCTGTTCCACGGCCCTACCCTGGCGTTCAAAGACGTGGGAGCAAGATTCATGGCACGGCTTTTGGCGCATTTCGCAAAAAGCAGCGGTAAAACGCTGAACGTTCTCGTTGCCACCTCGGGCGACACCGGCTCGGCTGTGGCAAACGGATTTCTCGGCGTCGAGGGTATAAACGTGTATGTGCTTTATCCCAAAGGCAAAGTGAGCCGAGTGCAGGAAAGCCAGTTCACCACCCTGGGAAAAAACATAACCGCCATAGAAATTGACGGCACTTTCGACGACTGTCAGAGGCTTGTGAAACAGGCTTTCGTTGACACCGGGCTGAACGCCGCAATGAGCCTTACATCGGCAAACTCCATAAACATAGCGCGGCTGCTGCCGCAATCGTTCTATTATTTCCGCGCACTGGCGCAGCTGGAAGCCATAGGTGCCGACAAGAACGTGGTTGTGTGCGTGCCAAGCGGAAACTTCGGCAACATAACCGCCGGACTTATTGCCAGGCGCATGGGGCTTGGCATAAGCCGCTTCATAGCCGCCAACAATGAAAACGATGTGTTTCTTGAATACTTAAAAACAGGCAAATACAGCCCACGCCAATCTGTACAGACTTACGCAAACGCCATGGACGTTGGCGCACCGAGCAACTTTGCAAGAATATTGGAACTTTACAACAACAGCCACAACGCCGTTGCTGCCGAAATCTCAGGCTTCAAGGTTAGCGACAAAGAGATACTTGAAACCATAAAGGACGTTTACGAACGCGACAACTACATCCCCGACCCTCACGGAGCCTGCGCCTTTCGTGCACTGAAATCGCTGTTAAAACCGGGCGAAACGGGAATTTTCCTCGAAACCGCCCACCCGGCAAAATTCGGCGAGGTTATAAAAAAAGCCATAGGACGGGAAGCCGAAATGCCCGCACGACTCAAGGAGTTTCTGAAAGGCGAAAAGAAAAGCGAGGAACTGGGCAGGGATTTCCACGCATTCAAACAATTCCTGCTGGAACGAAAAGACAAGTAAAACCAAACAAAATCACTCTTCACACTTAATTATTCAGAGGGAGGACGGCGCAGGCGTGCGCATGGACCTCCCTCATTTTTTTCACATGGTTAAAGTGGCGGAACATAAAGCGCAAGCAAAATTCGCACAAAGTCCGAACCCGCAACCCTACTCAAAATTCCGTTAAAAATTCCTCAGACATCGGGAAAACAATGTCCCATGTAAGAAAAATTATATCAGACATAATTAAAACTACATCAGACCTTTTTTTGCCGCTTACAACCCGCTGCTATTCAAAAACTTGCGAAAAACCATTTTGTTCACCGTCAAACCGCTTTATTTCAGCCGTTTGTCACACTTGGTACATTTGCCGCCATTTTCTCATAATAACAATAAAAACCGCAACCTCGGCAAAAAGCCATGGCTGCGGTTTTGTTCGATTCACAAGGTATTTGCCATTCCGCAAAAGCGGAACGCCCATGCGCCGTATTAGAAAAGTTTTGAAGGATACACACCCTCATCGATAAGTTTCTGGATTTTATCCACTGTGCCCTGGCGGTCTTCGGGATAGGTTACGCCAAACCACTTGCTTGCAGTGTCGAGCACTTCCACAGTGGCGGTGCCTTCCTTTATGAGCTTGTCAACCATAAGCGGTATAAAGAACTCGCTCTTGAGGTTGGCCATGTTCTTGGGATCGGAAAGGAAAACCTTGAAATATTCCCTGCTGTAAGTGAAATAATCGGGTGTAAATCCCCAGAAGTTCATGCTAACGGGGGTCTTGTCGTCAATCGTAACCCATTTGCCGTTCTCATCGAGATACTGTACCTCGCCATTATGGCGTTCTATCTTTGTGCGCTCCACAACATCGGTAAGCAACTTTTCGGAATTTGTTGCACAAACGCCGCGCGAAACCGTGCCGCTGTCGCTCAAAGTGTTGCCCACTCTGAAGCCCACCATGGCGTATTTGTTCTTCGAGCCTTCGGGAAGGTTTGAAAGAAACTTGCCCATCACCTCGAACGAGTCGCGCCCGTAGAAATCATCGCAGTTTACTATGCCGAACGGCTCGTTGATTACACTCTCGCCCATCATAAGCGCGTGGTTCGTGCCCCAAGGCTTTGTTCGGCCTTCGGGCACCTTGAAGCCCTCGGGCAGCGCGTCAAGCGACTGGAACACCAGTTCGCATGGGATGTGGCCCTCGTATTTCGATATAATCTTCTTGCGGAAATCGTCCTCGAAGTCCTTGCGAATTACAAAAACCAACTTGCCAAACCCGGCGTGTATGGCATCATAAATGGAATAGTCCATGATGGTTTCGCCATTCGGGCCAAGCCCGTCAAGCTGTTTCAAACCACCATAGCGGCTGCCCATTCCGGCAGCAAGCAGAAACAATGTAGGTTTCATATTTTTATGCTTTTGTTTATATAAAATGTGTTGATCCTAACATCACGCAGGAAAACCCTGCTAAGAAAATGTAAAATTACTCCTTTTTCCACAAACGGTAAAATTTTGAGAGGGTTTTGTGTGCAAACACAGCCGAAAAGCGTTCTGTTTTTCCGCCACGGCTTTGCCATACCAATAAAAAATGGCAAATTTGCATTATACTACAAATTGGGAGAAGTTTGGCGCATTACTTATGCGCCGCGCAAACCCGGAACAAAAACGAGAGAATGAAAAATTTTATCATGACCATGGCGATATCCACAGCCGCCCTCGCTTCGGCGGCGCAAAACGCCGGCGGATTCAAGTATAGCGATGAGAAGTTCGCCGACATACAGATGCTGCGCTACAAAGTGGAGGGCTTCGAAAGCCTTTCGCTCAAAGAAAAAACACTTGTGTATTATCTGCAGCAGGCCGCACTTTGCGGACGCGACATCCTGTTTGACCAAAACTGCCGCTATAATCTGCGCATACGCAAAATGCTCGAAACGGTATACACCGACTATAAAGGCGACCGCAACGACAAAGAGTTCAAGGCGCTGGAAGTTTATCTCAAGAGAGTGTGGTTCAGCAACGGAATACACCACCATTACGGAAGCGAAAAGTTCAACCCGGGGTTCAGCGAAACGTTCTTCGACAAGGCGCTGAGAAATGTTGACAAGCGCAAACTGCCATTGGAAAAAGGGCAGACTGTAGATGAACTCGAAAAAGAGGTGTTCCCTGTGATTTTCGATCCCAATATAATGCCTATGCGTGTAAACCAGGCCGATGGGCAGGACCTTGTCTTGACTTCCGCCTGCAACTATTACGGCAAAGGCGTAACGCAAGCCGATGCCGAAGCTTTTTACGGCAAAATGAAAAAAACAAACGAAACCGAACCGGTAATGTACGGTCTCAACAGTCGGCTGGTAAAAGAAAACGGCAAGGTTTTTGAAAAAGTGTGGCGTTCGGGCGGACTTTACGGCAAAGCAATTGACAAAATAATATATTGGCTTGAAAAAGCCGAGCCGTATGCCGAGAACCCCCAACAGGCGAAAGCTATAAAAAAACTTGTGGAGTTTTACAGAACAGGCAACCTGAAGACCTTTGACGACTACGCAATACAGTGGGTGAAAGACACCGAAAGCCGTGTGGACTTCACCAACGGATTTACCGAAAGCTACGGCGACCCGCTTGGCATGAAAGCTTCGTGGGAGGCAATAGTGAACTTCAAAGACATTGCCGCCACAGAGCGCACAAAGAAACTAAGCTCGAACGCACAATGGTTTGAGGACCATTCGCCGGTTGACAGCCGCTTCAAAAAAGAAACCGTGAAAGGCATTTCGGCAAAAGTAATAACCGCAGCCATACTCGGCGGAGACCTATACCCATCAACGGCAATAGGAATAAACCTGCCAAACTCAAACTGGGTTAGAAAGGAATACGGTTCCAAGAGCGTTACCATAGGAAACATAACCGACGCTTACAACAAGGCAGCACATGGCAACGGTTTCCTTAACGAGTATGTAATCGACAAAGCCACGCTAGACAACATTGACAAATACGGGGATGCATGCGATGAACTTCACACCGACCTGCACGAATGCCTGGGCCACGGCAGCGGAAAGCTTCTACCGGGCGTTGATCCCGACTCGCTGAAAGCCTACGGCTCTACAATAGAAGAGGCACGCGCCGATTTGTTCGGACTGTACTATGTGGCCGACCCCAAGCTTGTGGAACTCGGGCTCACACCAAACCTCGAAGCATACAAGGCCGAATACTACACATACATGATGAACGGTCTCATGACCCAGCTTGTGCGCATACAACCCGGAAACAACATAGAGGAAGCGCACATGCGAAACCGCGCACTCATAGCCCGCTGGGCCTACGAACACGGAAAGCCGGAAAATGTCGTGGAGTTAGTTAAGCGCGATGGCAAAACGTACGTGAAAATAAACAACTATGCCAAGCTGCGCGGATTGTTCGGTGAACTTCTTGCCGAAATACAACGCGTCAAGAGCGAAGGCGACTTCAACGGCGCACGCAAGCTGGTGGAAAACTACGGCGTAAAGGTTGACCCGGAGCTGCACAAGGAAGTTCTCGCTCGCTACAAGAAACTTGACATATCCCCATACAAGGGTTTCATAAACCCGGAGTTCAAGGCTGTAACCGACATTAGCGGCAAAATAACGGACGTGAAGGTTGTTTACGGCGAAAGCTACGAACACCAAATGCTCCGCTACAGCAGCGACTACTCGTTCCTGCCTTATATAAACGACTGACAGCATGACTGCGCAGGAGGTTAGAGAAACCGTGGCGCGCCTAAAAAAGGATTTCCGCTCCATGATGAACGGCGTGGTAAGCAGTTCCATGCGGGACAAAGGGCTTTACTACGTAGTTAATTTCGGCGTAGAAGGGGTGAGACTTACGGAGCTTTCCAAAAGTTTGCCGCACGACGCCACACTCGCTCGCGCACTGTGGCAGGAAAGGGTTAGGGAGTGTAGACTGCTCGCGCCTATGACATACCCTGCCGAAGAGTTTGCGCAAGATATATGCGAGGCCTGGATAGACACTCTGCAAACCACCGAAGAGGCGCAATATATGTCAATGCATCTTTTGCAACACCTGCCCTACGCCGGCTCGAAAGTTATGGAATGGATGGCTTCGGAAAACGCCCTGCGCCAGCTTTGCGGCTTCTTAACGGCAGGAAAGCTGATTGGCGGCGGTGTAAGGTTTTACGGGCGCGAGCGCAACGAACTTCTCGACCAATGCGAAACGGCTTTGCACAGCAAAAACCCACAAGTGGCGCGGGCGGCATACAACGCCCTGCAACGGTTTGGTTCGCAAAACTCATATCAGGAAACCGAGGTGGAGAAAATTTTCTCCAAATTTGCAGAGAGTAAAGCACAGGATGGAAACAGAGGAACTGAAAGAGAATACTGCTGAGGAGGCATTCACCGAATATTTGGAGAATAACGGCCTGAAAAAAAGTCGTGAACGCTATGTAGTGCTCGAAGCCGCACGCAAAATAAACCATCTCTTCACGGCTGCCGAACTACATTCGTTCATCACCGAATGCATGAGCTTCCACATTAGTCTCACAACAGTTTACTCGTCGCTGTCGCTGCTGGGAAAATGCGGCATAACGGTCAGGCATCTTCTGTCAGCTGATTCGGTTGTATTTGAATACGCCTACGGCAAAACATCCTTCAAATACGCAATATGCTCTATGTGCGGCAGAATGACCCACATAAACGACCGCACGCTCGACCGGGCGGTATCGGCCGTTAAAACTCCGCGACTGCATTTCAATTACTACAAAACATATATCTATGGCATCTGCGCCTCGTGCGCACGCAAAGAAAAATACAAACTACGCAAAATAAAAAACAAAAATAAAAAATGACACAAGGCAAAGTTGATACCCTCCTGGGTATAGTTTTCGGCGATGAAGGCAAGGGAAAAGTAGTCGACTTCTTCACACCCCACTATGACGTTGTGGCCCGTTTTGCCGGTGGCCCGAATGCGGGGCACACCATTATCTTCAACGGCAAAAAATTCGTGCTTCGCTCCATACCTTCAGGCATTTTCTGCGAGGACAAAGTCAACATCATAGGCAACGGTTGCGTTATAGCCCCCGACCTGTTCATGGCCGAAGCCAAGGAGCTCGAAGCCGCAGGCTATGAATTAACCAACCGTCTGCACATAAGCAAGCGCGCCCACCTGATACTTCCCACCCACAGGGTGCTCGACCGCGCATACGAAGCGGCGAAAGGCAAGAACAAAGTGGGCACAACCGGAAAAGGCATAGGCCCCACATACAGCGACAAGGCTTCGCGCATCGGCTTGCGAGTGGGCGACATTCTCAACAATTTCGAGGCTAAATACAACGCCCTGAAATCATATCACGAGAACATACTCCGCAACCTCAAATTCGAATACGACATAAAGGAGGACGAAGAAAAATGGATGGAAGGCATTGAATACATGCGTAAGTTCCGTCTATCCGACACAGAAATCGAACTGAACACCCTGCTAAGCGAGGGCAAGAGCGTGCTTGCCGAAGGGGCGCAAGGCACAATGCTCGACATCGACCACGGCACATACCCCTTTGTGAGCAGCTCGTCCACAACCTGCGGCGGAGTGTGCACAGGACTTGGCGTGGCACCATCGAAAATAGGCGAGGTTTTCGGAATATTCAAAGCCTATTCCACACGTGTAGGGGCAGGGCCGTTCCCCGTTGAGCTTTTCGATGATACGGGCGATGAAATACGCAAAATCGGAAACGAGTTCGGCGCGGTAACAGGCAGAAACCGACGCTGCGGATGGGTTGACCTCGTGGCACTTAAATATGCCGTAATGATTAACGGAGTTACGCAACTGGTAATGATGAAAAGCGATGTGCTCGACGGCTTTAAAACTATAAAGGCATGCACAGCCTATGAACTGCCAAACGGTGAAAAAACCGAAACAATGCCTTTCGATACCGAGGGCTGCAAACCTGTATATACCGAAATCAAGGGTTGGAACACCGACCTAACCAAAGTTAAGTCGGAAGACGGGTTCCCACAGGCTTTCAAGGACTACATAGCATTTTTGGAGCAACAACTGCAACGCCCCATCAAGATAATTTCGGTGGGACCCGACCGCGAGGCGACAATCATAAGAAAGTAATACCAAAGGCACAGAACCACGGCTTGCCACCCAAAGCGCTATATGATATGCGAGCCGATATGAAAAAACTACATCGGACATAGGAAAAACCAAGTCTGATGTAGTTTAAATTATGTCTGATGTAGTTTTTTCTACATAGCACATAGTTTTTCGCCTTTACAAGCCCATGGCTTACAACGCCTCACCAAATTCCCCCGAAAATCAGGTAATCCGCTTTGATACCCAGGGTTAAGAAAAACGGCCGCAATGCCGCCCTTGCCCTCTACCACACCCGATGAACAAAACCCTATACTCCCACGCAAGCTCACGCTCCGATGCGGCATACCCATATTTCATATTCCCATGCAAAGGCACTATGATATATCCGTATCGCCGCACGGGAATTCCCGCCACACCGGTGGAAAAACAGTTTGCAAAACTTCTTAAAAAGGTCCTCGCCGGCACTGCGATTGAAGTTATAACCGACGGCTGCTTCAAATTCACCGACGGCGGATATACCTACCCCACCTCGATACTCCTTTGCGACAGGGAAAACAAGGGCCTTGCCATCGACCTGGAAATCGATGAACCTTACGCGCTGCCCGACTTCACACCGCGCCACTATATCGAGGACAGCAGCGACTCCATGCGCGACTCCGTTCTCAACGCCAATGGATGGGCCGTGGTGCGCTTCGCCGAAAAACAAATAGTTGAATCCTGCGAAATATGCTGCAACTTTGTGCTGTCGCTCATAAACAGCCTGAAACTTCTCCCGCCCATACCATACGACCGCAGCATACGTGAAAAGCCATCCTCGTTAAGCAGATTTTCACGCGTCAGCGCAGAAATCGCCGCACGCACCGGCTTGCGCGAAGGTTATCTGGGGCGTGCGGGAATAGAGTGTTTCGATACCGCGCCCTATGCCGACCGGGAACCGCTAACGCTTGAAGAACGCGCCGGCCTGTGCGGAGCAAATGCCGATGCTTGCCAAGGCCGTGAAAGCAACAACAACGAGGGCTATAACGCCGAACATCATTTCGACCGCGATGACGACATCGTGTTCATTCCCGAAACCCACACCTACCTCTACAAAGGCTGCGATGCCATGAAGTCGGTAACAACCGTGGTTTCGGAACTGTTTCCGGCATTCGACGCCCACGCAACGGCAGAACGCAAGGCAAGAGAGGAGCAATGCTCGCCCAACGTGTTTCTCGACAAATGGGCATTCGCCTCACGCGAGGCAGCCGAAACCGGCACGCACATGCACGCACAGATAGAGAACCAACTCCTGGGGCGAAAGACAAACAGCTCGTTCCGCCTGCGCTTCGACTCGCCAACACTAAAGTGCGACAAATACGTGGACGTGGGCAGGGAATTTTCCTACTTTCTGGATTTCATCGGCCGTGCCGGCATAAAGCCCTACCGCACCGAATGGCCTATATACGATGCAGAGGCGCGCATTGCCGGCTCACCCGATTTGGTTGCCGAAAAAGACGGAAAACTCCTTATGTTCGACTGGAAACGCTCCGCCAAAGTAGTGGACGCCGGGGCAAGTACCGGAATAAACGGTAAGCCTAACATGAAATGCTGGAACCGCTACGGATTCGGTGCATACTCGCAACTGCCCGACTGCGCGTTTGTGCACTACTCCCTGCAACAGGCAATATACAGGCGCATTCTCGCCAAAAACTACGGCATAAGCATCGACCGCACATTCCTCGTGGTGTTGCACCCGCAATACAACCACTTCTACATCGTGGAAACAATGGACGTCGAAAAATACGTCGACCTCATCTTCAGCAGCGTGCATTGAATTTTACGGTTAAGGGTAAAAATGCGGATAACCGCAAAAAACAACATTGCCGCATATAACACAGCATCATCCCCGTTTCATACATTCATCCTGCCGTCTTATACAATAGCCTTAACAAGGCGGAGCGTTTTTTAAGGTGTTTGTGTATTTTTGCTGACAACAAAAACTACAGAATATGAAGAATGTCATAAAGATAATCGGTGTGCTGTTCGTTCTGGGAGCAGCTGTCGTTGGTGGATTTTGGTGGTATTCGCACACGAGCAATCCGTGGAAAGCACGCACCGTGGGCGACATACGCACCCCAAAGGGATACACCAGAGTGAATGGAAGCTATGCGGAGTTCATGCGCAGCCTTCCGCTTAAGAGGAAAGGGAGCAAGGTGCAGCTTTACATGGGAGGCGACGCGAAATACCAATGGCTGTCAACGGCGGTGATAGACCTGCCGTTGCTCAGCAACGCCGAGCAGTGCGCCGACATAACCATGCGGTTGAGGGCGGAATACCTTTTCGCGCAGGGGCGTTACTCGGAGATTTGCTTCACCGACGTGAACGGGAAAAGGCTGCAATATCGCGGCGGCGGTTCGCGAAAGGCGTTGGAGAAGTTCCTGCGCAAGGCTTACGGAATGTGCAGCACATTCTCCGTAAGCCGCGAAACCGAGCCAAGAAAAATAAGCGAGGTGCAACCGGGAGACATTCTGGTATATCCGGCAAGGAGACGGAAAAGGCTTGGCCATGCACTGATTGTGATTGACGTGGCGCGGAAAGGGAAGAAAGTGGCTGTGATGTGCGCCGAGGGCAACACGCCCGCCCGCGAGCCTCATGTAGTGAGAAACCTAAACCCGGTGGAAAATCCGTGGTTCTTCTTCAACGGCGATGAAAACACGCTTTGGGTTTCGGTATTCCACTTTGGTAAAGATGAGTTGAGGCATTATTAGCGATAGTGCACCACTTATTGACATAAATTCGCGAATTTATCGTAACACATTGAATTTCAGGAAAAATACCCGGGATATAATACGTTTTGCATAACGTTTTGCTTTTCAAATGTTTGCAAGCGGCAAAAAAAGGTCTGATGTGGTTTGAATTATGTCTGATGTAATTTTTTCTACATAGGACATAGTTTTTTCTATGTCCCATATAGTTTTCGGGATGTTTGAGGAAAGACGAGCGATTATGGTTTTGCAATAATTGTAGGGGCGTATGGCATACGCCATGTACACAGCCGCTCGAGCCGCATTGCACAATCCTCGCAATTCAGGGCGTATGCCATACGCCCCTACGGCGGCATAATTCTTCCTTTAATTGCGCATGGCTTTTTTGCAGGGTTATGATTCCCTCCGGGCCCTCGTTGAAAAGCAAATCGGCCACGCTCAAATTTGGTTTGAAGCCGTTGCGCCGTGCAAAAACCTGGTAATATTCCTGCGGAATAAAGTGCGGGTCTTTCGCCGGGTGCTTGGGGTTTATTGCATCGCGAAAGTCGTCTGCCCCAAGAGCCTCGGCGTTTGCGTATTCTTCGGTCATAACCACGCCATATTCCATATCCAAAAGCTCGCACAGCTTGGCGGTTAGTTCCTGATTGAAATCAATAAGAAACTCATACTCTTTTTCATAGAAAGGTTGCAGGTCGTCGGCGTAAAACTCGAAGAAAGGGCTGTTTTCGTATGCGCTTACCAGCGACTGCCAGTGAAGGTGTCGCCAGTTTCCGTGGTCGCTGATTCTGACATCGCGCATGGCGCATTTTGCGTAGGGCAGGGAAACAGGGATTGTAAGAGCCTGCACCCCGGCTTGTGTTGCTATGATGCAGCGGTTGCGGTATGTTTGCTTTATGTAATGGTCGTATTGCTCAACATAAACCTTGGGATATGCCACGAGTTTAGTGAACCATTGCACCGGCGGCATATAGGCTGACGACAGCAGGACGCTTTTTTTCATTTGCCCTTGTTTTATGGTATTTTGAAAAGTCTGTCCTTTCTGATGCTGCGATAAAAAGGCTCTTCCTGCTTTATGGAATACATAATGAGCATTACCCTGCCTATAAGGTGGCTTTGCGGCACAAGACCGTAATAGCGCGAATCTCCGGTGTTGCTCTGCTGCCCGGAATAAGCCCAGTAGTAGTCTTGGCTAAACACCACATACGGCGTGGTGTGCCCATCTATAAGCAGCGTGTCGCCTCGCAGTTCGGCACAGTGGCACGGCTCATGAAGGTTTATTGTGTTGCAAATAAGGCGGGCGTTCCATTTTGTAATGTAAACGCGGCGGCCCTTTGCGGGTATGGCAAAAGGGAACGAGCCTTTGCCCTGTTTCATGCCCACCTTCATGTCTTTCGTAAGCGCAACGGTGTCTCCCGGAAGAGCTAAGCACTGCGCAATGCACACAGTGCTACCCTTATGATTTTCATAACCATCGGTGGGCATATAAAAAGCCATCCAGTCGCCGCGCTGCGGCTTTCCGTCTCCCAGCCTACGCCACCCGGTATATTCGGTTAGCGGAAGCCTTATGCCGTAGCTTGTTTTAGAAACAAGCAAATGGTCGCCCTGCTCAAAGCAGCCCACAAACCGTTGTGAGGAAACGGTGTATTGACCAAAAACCAACAAACGTATGAGCCACAAAATCAGACAGGCTGCAAGAAAGACAGCCAGTGTACACAAAATTTCCCTTGTCCTGCCCGATATTTGCAAACCGTTGTTTTTAAGCCTTGCTACTTTATACCATCAACACTGAGAAAGAACCTGTCCGTGCGTATCTTTCCGCCAAATAGTCCTTTGTCTTTGTCAAGAGAGAGCCACACCAAAAGAGGTTTTCCCACAATGTGGTCTTCGGGCACGAAGCCCCAGAAGCGCGAATCGGCCGAGCGGTCGCGGTTGTCGCCCATCATCCAATAATAGTCCATCTTAAAAGTGTAGGTGTCGGTCCGCTTTCCGTTTATGTATATCTTGCCGTTGCGCAGTTCAAGCCTGTTGTTTTCGTAAATCCTTATTGGGCGTTCGTATATTGCGTAGTTGTCCTTGTTAAGGCGTATTGTAGCCCCCCGTTTGGGAATCCACACAGGCCCGTAGTCGCGAGTGGTCCAATTTTTCACCATGTCGAGCGGGTAAAGTCCCATTGAATACGGCTGACTTTCCGATATCGACTCCACGATGTCGGGGCGCGAGCGCAGCACTTTTAGAGCGCGGCGAGTTAGTGGCATTCTGTGCGTGGCCGGGTTGTATGCCGACACATCCTCAAGGTCTTCGTTGGTTATTTCGAGCTCGCTAATAAGTTCTTCGGGTAGGTTGGCCTTGAATGTAACCATGTAGTCGTATTGCACATTGTCGGGTTCTTTGTTGGGCTTGCCGTCAAGATATACAATCTTGTTTTTAATCTGCAAAGTCTGCCCCGGTAGCCCCACGCAGCGCTTCACATAGTTTTCCCTGTGGTCAACGGGGCGACTTATCACCTTTCCGAACACTTCGGGATGCTCATTGATATATTCGCGGCCGTATGAATACTGTTTTGCGAAAGCATTCATTTGCTCCTGCCACGGCATGGAGTCCATTCCTGCTACAGGGTAGAGTTCCTGCCCTGCCTGGTAGCACATTCCGTAAAAGTCCTGCTGGTTCTGGGCAAGGGCCACGGTATCGCCCGATGGATAATTGAACACAACGATGTCGTTTAGCTTTATTTTCCCGAACCCCTTAACGCGCTCATATTTCCATTGCGGCCACTCTATGTAGCTTTTCGTATGTATTATCGGAATTTCGTTGGCCACCAAAGGCAATGACAGCGGGGTCATGGGCTTTCTCGGTCCGTAGCTCATTTTGCTGACAAGAAGATAGTCGCCCGTAAGCAAACTCTTCTCCAACGACGAGGAGGGAATTACGTAGTTCTGAAAAAAATAGTTGTTTATGAAATACGCGGCAACGAGTGCGAACACAATTGCGTCCACCCAACTCATAATGCCGCGAATTTTCTTATCCTTTATGTTCTTCCACCAACCCCATTTCACCTTTTTGGTTATGTAGACATCGAATATCAGCGGGGCGAATATAACTCCCCACCAACATTTTATCCATATCAGAAACGCGAAATAGCACACCAGCCACAGGGCGCACACCGTGGCGCGCACCTTCAGCGGCGTTGTCTTTTTAACCCTCTGTTCCTGCTGCTTGTTGTCCTGACTCATGTGGCTGCCGGTTTAGAACGGAAACAAATCGTGCATGGTCAGAAAACCCTTGTGGTTTGCCGTGTATTCGGCAGCAAGCACCGCGCCGAGCGCGAAACCTTTGCGGCTGTGGGCATCGTGGGTAATCGTTATGCTGTCGGCATCGCTGTCGTATATAACAGAGTGTATTCCCGCCACTTCGCCGCGGCGTATGCTATCAATGGGGATGACATCGGGCGCAACGTTATCCGTGCCGCTCACAGTGCCATCGGGCGCGGTGAACACGCCCTTCTCCCAGCCGTTCTTGCGATCGAGGTTCTTTATTACTCCCTCAGCAAGGGTTATTGCCGTGCCGCTGGGCGCATCGAGCTTGTGTACGTGGTGGGTTTCCTCAATTCTCACATCGTATGACGGCTGCCCGTTCATAAGCTTGGCAAGGTAAGCGTTCAGGGCGTTGAACAATGCCACGCCAACACTGAAGTTGCTACTCCAAAACAGTGTGTGCGCCCCGCTTTCGCAGAGTTTCCTCATTTCGTCCTCGTGCTTGTTCATCCAGCCCGTGCTGCCCGACACCACCTTCACTCCCTGCGCAAAGGCGTCTTTGACATTCTCATATGCCGGAGCGGGAGCGGTGAACTCTATCGCCACATCCGCGCTGCGGAAAGCGCCGCTGTCTATGTCGCTGCGGTTGTCTTTGTCAACAACGCACACTATCTTGTGTCCACGCTCAAGGGCAATCTGCTCAATCATGTGCCCCATCTTGCCGTATCCTATCAAAGCTATCTTCATTTCCTTATAATTAATATGTTGTGCAAAGATACAAAAAAGCGTGAAACCATAATTTATTTGCACGGCGTTTGCCCGTCTCGCGGAAAATACCTACTTTTGAACTGCCGCCACGCGGATTGCAGGCAAAGAGATGTAGGCAAGCTGCATTATGCTGAAATTTCTTCCCCCTCCTTTGCCCCGAAAACTACATGGGACACAGGAAAAACTACATAGGACGTAGGAAAAATTATGTCTGATATAATCCAGACTACATCAGACCTTTTTTTGCCCACCTGCAACATGCAGGAAAACAACCGTTTACAAAATCTTTGCTATTTTACGTAAATTCCTCATAATCGATATTATACACAAATCCGTCTCTGCGCGGTTTTTGCCGGCGTTAAAGGGCGGTGAGGCAATGGGTTGGACAACGTGGTTAAAACGGCGGGGATTACATTCCGCTTAGACGATTGTTGATTCCGTTACAAGCCGCTGTTTGCAAAACAGGGCGTTACATCAGTCCTAAAACCCTAAGATACATTATTTAACAGCACCGTGTTGTTATAACTCGTAACTTTGCATATGTTAATGCGTAACATTGCATATTATGAATAAGAGGTTTTTGGCTACTTTGACCGCAGTTTTAACCGTTGCGCTCACTGCGGGCGCGGATGACGTTTATGACTTTTTCAAGGCACGACTTAAAGGTACGGCAAAGACATATGTAGGCAACAAAAAAAGGTTGTCGGCAAAGGATGTTCAACAAAGCTCTGCTGCCGTATGGAAATCGTGGTGCAGGGCATTGCGCAAGGTTGAGCCCGACACGCTCGGGCGAATGAACAAGGACAGCATGACGTATGTGGGCAAATGGAGGCTGCCGCCCGAGCTCGAGAACAACGCCACCATGAACTTCACATGGTTCAGCAAGGGGACGCGCCCTTCGGCGGGCTATCCCATGTTTCTATATCTTCACGGTTCGGGACCCAAGGAGCAGGAATATGCAAACGGCATAAAACTCACGCGCTCGTTCAAAGATGCGCCATCGGTTTACTTCGTTCCGCAAATACCCAACGAGGGGGGCTACTACCGTTGGTGGCAGCGTGCAAAGGTGTGGGCATGGCAAAAGCTGCTGCGTATAGTGTTGGCTTCGGGCGACATTAACCCCGACAAAATTTACATAACGGGGATTTCCGAAGGAGCATACGGCACGCAGCGCCTCACCTCGTTCTTTGCCGACTATTTGGCCGGCGGCGGTGCAATGGCAGGGGGCGAGCCGCTGAAAAACGCACCGGCAGAAAACCTTGCCAATACTCCGTTCTCGCTCCTCACAGGCGACCACGACACCGGCTTTTACCGCAACACGCTAACCAAGTATACAAAAGAGGCACTCGACAGTCTTTCGGCCGCACACGACAGTCTTTACAAACACAACATACAGATTATTTCCGGTCGCGGACATACCATAGACTACTCCACAACCACGCCATGGCTTGCCAAGCATTCAAGAAACCCCTACCCCAAGTATGTGGCGTGGGAGAATTTCGATATGGACGGATGCCGCAGAAACGGGTTCTACAACCTGTATGTAACCGAACAGCCGGCAACCAAGCCGAAGGAAAGGGTGTTTTACGAGGAAACCATAAAAGGCGACACCATAAACCTGAGGGTTGAAAAGGTGGATTACACCACTACGGAGAAAGACAATGTATGGGGAATAGAAATGAGGTTCAAACGTAAATACACGCCGGTAAGCAACGGCAGAATTACCGTGTATCTTAACCGCAGGCTCGTTGACCTTGGTCGCAGACTCACCGTTATTGTAAACGGCAAGCAGGCATTTTGCGGGAAGGTGCAGGAGAACATTTCGTCGATGGTGAACAGCTGTGCGGCGTTTGGCGACCCGCGCCGCATATACACGGCACAAATCGATGTGAACCTTGCAAACTGAAAAACAGTTTTGAGTTTTTGCGTAAAGCCCATGTAAACACATCGCGATTTATGAAACAACTGTATTTAACACTTGCCGCACTTTTGCTTACACTGCCCCGACTTTGCGCCGCAAACGATGACGGGACGGTGGAATATATAACCCCGGACAATGTGAGCATAGAGGACGTGTTCTTTACACGCTTTATGGAGCAGATATACTATGCAGACTCCACGATGAAGGCCAAGCCAACCGTGCTATCACACAATATTAACGAGGGGTTGTGGAGTGAGAACTTCAAAAAACTCACACTTTGGGGCGAGTCGAAAGAGGATGCCGTGAGCACATACAACGCCGCCAAGACGTTGTTTTTGAAAAACCCTAAAGCGCGCTATGCCGACATAGCCGAGCGCGCACTATACAACGGAGTGCTTGCCGAAATAGATTCTTCGCGCCAAGGGGAAAAAACGTGGAAAACAGCCGCACAGGCTGTACTCGATGCCCCCGCCACGGCATACGCCATGCGCGGGAGCGACCTTTGGGTGAACCTGTATTACAGAAACCGTGCATACATAAAAAACGATTCGCTCGACCTGGTAATTCTCCAAAACACGAGTGCGCCGTGGGTGTCGGACGTGTTCTTTTCCCTTAAATTCAACAACGCCAACCCCTACATGCGGCTTCATCTGCGGCTGCCCGCCTGGCTTAGGGGTGAGGTAACCCCCACGGGCGAGTATGCCTACAAGCCCATGAGGGAATACTACCAGGTGGTGTTGAACGGCAAAAGGCTGGCACTGCGCGCCTCGAACAACGGATACATAACAATAGACCGCGTGTGGCAAAACAACGATGTGATACGCCTTTCAATGCAAACGGCCGTTAGGAGAATACGCCATGCGCAAAATCCGGGCAATCGCTTTGCCGTGCAGGAAGGTCCTATTGTATATGCCCACGAAAGCAGAGGGGAGAAAGTGTATTTCGACCCAGATGCGGCCTACGGCAATAAATACGACAAAGATGTGCTTCACACCAATATGCTAACCACTGAAACCTATTCTTCGAGGAAGCCCGATGGCGACATGCCTTGGGGCGGCGTGTTGCTACCTTATTATATTGTGTATGGGCGAAACCTTAACAAGCCGCAATTATGGCTTGAAGCGGTGGAGAAGTAACCGCCACAAGCGGCCACAGCAAACAAAAAAGCCTAACTGTTTAAAAAAACATTTCTTTTTGTTTGGAGTGTTGGCGAAAATGTGTAATTTTGTCTCCGATAAACGAAATTATCAATAAAATTATATGAACAATTTCAGCGCAGCGTTTAGCTTTTACTTTTATTACTTTGCCGGAACAAAGCAAAGCGGGACGTTGTACGCATAAAAAGAAACCAAACAAACGAAACAAAATACAAAATCCCGCTTCAATATGATGCGGGATTTTTTGTTACAGCATAAACGGAATGAAGAAAATAGCAATACAGGGTATAAAAGGTTCTTTCCACGACATAGCGGCACACCAGTATTTTGCCGGCGAGGATATAGAGCTGATATGCTGCGATACTTTCGAGAAAGTTTTTGACGAAATGAAGCGCGAAGGCTCACTCTTTGCACTTGTGGCCATAGAGAACACCATTGCGGGAAGTTTGCTGCACAACTACGAACTGCTATTGGAAAGCGGACTTACTATCGTGGGCGAGCACAAGCTGCAGATAGAACACAGCATAATGTGCCTGCCCGAGGACAACTGGGACACCCTTTCGGAAGTCAACTCCCACCCCGTGGCACTTATGCAATGTTACCGTTTTTTGAAAAGCCACCCCCGGCTGCGAGTGGTGGAGGACGACGACACCGCCGGAGCTGCCGAGCACATAAGCAGCAGGCATTTAAGGGGACATGCCGCAATTTGCCACAAGGACGCCGCCCCACTCTACGGAATGAAAGTGCTCGAGGAGGGAATACAGGACAACAAGCACAATTTCACACGCTTTCTTATTCTTACCGACCCCTGGAACGCCGATCTTGTGAGAGACGCCAGGCTTTGCAACAAATGCAGCCTTGTTTTCTCGCTACCCGATGACGAGGGAAGTCTGTCGCAGGTGCTTTCCATCTTCTCGTTCTACAAAATAAACCTAACTAAAATACAGTCGCTCCCGATAATAGGGCGCGAGTGGGAATATCTGTTCTACATAGATGTAACCTACAACGACTACGTGCGCTTCCACCAAAGCATGAACGCCATAAAACCCCTTACACGCGAACTGAAAAATCTTGGAGAATATGTTGCAAAAAAGTAATTCCGACATCATGCCGGCCGAACGCCTCGGCGCGGTGAGCGAATACTATTTCAGCCGCAAGCTGAAAGAGGTTGCCAAAATGAACGCCGAAGGCAAAAACGTAATAAGCCTGGCTATAGGAAGCCCCGACATGCCGCCGTCAAAAGCCACGGTGGACGAACTGTGTCGGGTGGCGCAACTGCCCGAAGCCCACGGATACCAACCCACAATGGGCACGCCGGAATTAAGAAACGCAATGTCGCGGTGGTACAAGCGTTGGTTCGACGTTGATTTGAACCCCGACACAGAGATACAACCTTTGATTGGATCGAAAGAGGGCATACTGCACATAACCCTGGCTTTTGTTAATCCCGGCGACAAGGTACTTGTGCCCAACCCGGGCTACCCAACCTACACATCGCTCAGCAAACTTCTCGGAGCACAGGTGGTGAATTACAACCTGCGCCCGGAAAACAACTGGCAGCCAAACTTTGAAGAACTCGAAAGCATGGACCTGTCAGGAGTAAAACTGCTCTGGAGCAATTACCCAAATATGCCCACAGGGGCAAACGCATGCCGCAGCACATACGAAAAACTCGTGGACTTTGCAAAACGCCACAATATTGTCGTGGTAAACGACAACCCCTACAGCTTCATACTTAACGAGCATCCCATAAGCCTTTTGCAGGTTGCGGGGGCAAAGAACTACTGCATAGAGCTGAACTCGATGAGCAAAAGCCACAACATGCCTGGCTGGCGGGTGGGGCTTGCCGCAAGCAACGCCGGGTTCATACAGTGGATTCTTAAAGTTAAGAGCAACATAGACAGCGGCACGTTTCGCGCCATACAGCTTGCAGCAGTAAAAGCATATGATAACGATGAGCAATGGCACCGCATGGCAAACATAGAAACCTACTCTCACCGCCGCGTTTATGCTGAAAAGATTATGCGGGCTTTGGGCTGCGAATACGAAAAATCTCAAGTGGGAATGTTTCTGTGGGGCAGGATACCCGACAAATACAAGGATGCAGAAGAACTAACCGAAAAAGTTTTACAAGAAGGCAGAGTGTTCATAACCCCGGGCTTCATATTCGGCACAAACGGCACAAGGTATGTAAGGATTTCCCTGTGTGCCAAGGAAGAAAAGCTGAAAGAGGCTTTGAAAAGGATAGAAAACATGAAATTATAAATTAAAACACATACGAAAATGGAACTCAAGTTAGAAAAACTCAACTTTCCCGGCGTTGAGCCGAAACGCCCGCTTGTAATTGCGGGACCATGCAGTGCGGAAACCGAAGAACAGGTAATGGAAACCGCAAGGCAGCTTAGCAAAATAGGCATTAAAATATTCCGCGCCGGAATATGGAAACCGCGCACAAAACCCGGAAGTTTCGAGGGCATTGGCGAGAAAGGTCTTCCATGGATGCAACGAGTACAGAAAGAATGCGGAATGCTGGTGGGAACCGAGGTGGCAAACAAGTCCCACGTTGAGGCTGCCCTAAAGGCCGGCATTGACTTGCTGTGGATTGGGGCGCGCACTTCGGCCAACCCTTTTGCCATGCAGGAGATTGCCGATGCGCTCAAAGGCGTTGACATTCCCATTTTGGTAAAAAACCCCGTTAACCCCGACCTTGAACTTTGGATCGGGGCGCTTGAACGTCTAAACAATGCCGGAATAAAGCGTCTCGGGGCAATACACCGCGGCTTTTCCACATACGAAAAGCGCATTTACCGCAACCTGCCCATGTGGCACATTGCCATAGAGCTTCACCGCCGCATTCCCAACCTGCCTATGATTTGCGACCCGAGTCATATCGGCGGTAAGCGCGAACTTATAGCTCCGCTTTGCCAGCAGGCTATGGACCTCGGCTTTGACGGACTTATAATAGAAAGCCATTGCAAGCCCGACGAGGCTTGGAGCGACGCAAGCCAGCAGGTTACCCCCGAAGTGCTCGACTTTATTCTCGACCGCCTTGTGGTGCGTTCAACAACCCAGTCAACCGAAAGCCTGCACGCCTTGCGCTACCAAATAGACGAATGCGACAACAACATTCTTGACATACTTGCCAAGCGCATGAGGATTTCGCGCGAAATAGCCATATACAAGCGCGAGCACAATATGACAGTGGTGCAACCGGGGCGTTACAACGAAATTCTCGACAAACGCGTGGCGCAAGGCATGCTGTGCGGAATGAGCGCGGATTTTCTGAAAACAATCTTCGAAGCCATACACGAGGAAAGCGTACACCAGCAACTTGAACTGATAAACAGGTAAACAGATGAGAATACTTATTCTCGGTGCGGGCAAGATGGGCTCGTTTTTCGTTGACCTGCTTAGTTTCGACCACGAGACGGCGGTTTACGACACCGACCCCAAACGCCTGCGCTTTATGTACAACACACAGCGTTTCACAAGGCTTGATGAGGTAGACGCATTCCGACCCGAAATGGTTATAAACGCTGTTACGCTGAAAGCCACCATTCCTGCATTCGAAAAGATTATTCCGCATATCCCGGAAAGCTGTATACTCAGCGACATAGCTTCGGTGAAAACGGGCATGAAAGATTTCTACGACAAATGCGGCTTCAAGTTTGTATCAACCCACCCCATGTTCGGCCCCACGTTTGCCAATCTCGGGTCGCTTAGTTCCGAAAACGCCATAATTATAAAGGAGGGCGACTATATGGGGCGCATTTTCTTCCGCGACCTCTACAACCGCCTTGGGCTTAATGTGCGCGAATACTCGTTCGGAGAGCACGATGAGACTGTGGCATATTCGCTTAGCATACCCTTTGTTTCCACTTTTGTGTTCGCCGCAGTAATGAAGCATCAGGACGCGCCCGGAACAACTTTCAAACGCCACATGGCCATTGCCCGCGGGGTGCTTGGCGAAGACGACACACTGCTGCGCGAAATTCTTTTCAACCCGCTTACTTCGGGACAGGTGGGAAAGATACGCACGGAGCTTACCGAGCTTATTGACATTATCGACAAAAAGGATGAGGCAAAACTTGGGGCATATCTTTCCAAAATCAGAAAGAACATAGAGTAGCCGCCACATTGCCCGGGCCATATAAAAATGCGGGGAGCTTCAAAGGTGCTCCCCGCATTTTTATGTTTTGTTGCTGCCACGTGCGCAATTACATGTGTCAGCAGTTTTATTATTTCTTTTCTTTCGCTTTTTCCTCGGCGGGAGCTTCAGCGGGCTTTTCATCCTCAAAGTCGCTTACTCCGCCCTTAACCAACAGGTCATACCATACGAGCAGCTTGCGTATGTCGCTGTCGTGCACACGGTCGGTGTCATACTCCGGCAATATCTCCGCAAAATACGTGCGCAGCTCTTCTGCCGAAATTTTTCGCGGGTTGAATTTAAGGCATTCGCCGTTTTCGTGCGCTTTCACTTTGTTGAAAACGTTCATAAGCGGTTCGTCGTCGTCCTCGCAATAAATGGATATGTCGTTGAGCGAAACGACCTTGTCGTGCATTCCCACCGAAAATCTCTGGCGTTTCTCGTCAACGCTCTCAACGATGAGCATTCCGCGGCCTTGTTTGATTAGCTTGAAAAGACCGGGTTTGCCGGATATCGAAATTATTCTTTCCTTCATTTTTGTGTTCTGTTTTATTGTTCGTTTCTTATTGTTGTCTGACTTTTATATTGGCACATGGTTGCCTTGGATTTCTATTTTGCTGTTGCTGCAAGCGCACATTTTTCCACCCATTGCCTTATGTATTCCACGCTCTGTGAAATTGCCATTTCCCGGCAAAGGTAAAATAATTATGCTTATCTTAGTGCTGCGGCCGGATTAAAATTTATTGCTGCGGCACATTTGGGAAAGACTTCAGAAACCGCGTTTTTTATATGCTTCGGCAAGCCGATGCATGGCTTTTTCGATTATGCAGCGCGGCTGCCCCACGTTCATACGCATAAACCCGCAACCGGGTTTGCCGAACATTTCGCCATCGTTCAGATAAAGCTTCGCATCGTTAATATAAAAGTCGGTAAGCTCCTTTTGTGTGGCGAAACCCAGGGCGCGGTTGTCAAGAAATAGCAGAAACGAAGCCTCGGGTCTTATGAATGTTATCCTTGGGCAGTTTTCCGCCAAAAAGGCGCATACATACTCAATGTTGCCCTTAACATAGTTGAGCATTTGGGCGAGCCACTCCTCGCCCTCGGGGCTGTAGCACGCCTCAACACAGTCGTAGCCGAACACGTTTCCGTTTCCTATGTCGTTGTTGTCAAGGTATGAGAAAAACCTGCGGCGCAGTGAGTCGTTTAGAATGATGGCATGGGATGCTATAACGCCGGGCAGATTGAAAGCCTTGGTTGGTGCCATAAACGTAACTGTTATGTCTACGGCCTCGGGGCATGAAAGCACTGCCGGCACATGGCTGTCGGTTTTGTATGTCATATCGGCGTGTATCTCATCGCTCACCATAAGCACACCATGCTTTTTGCACAGCTTTGCCACATTAGCAATCTCGTCTTTTGTCCACGATGTGCCGCCCGGGTTGTGGGGGTTGCACAGTATGAACAGTTTGCATTCCGAAAGGCATCGGTCTATCTCGTCATAGTCCATGCGGTAACGCCCGTTATCCAATATAAGCGGCACTTCAACCAATTTTCTTCCGCTTCCGCGTGTTACGTTTCCGAATGGGTGGTAAACCGGGGTTTCAATCATAACGCCATCGCCCTTTTCGGTAAGGCAGTTCACGGCAAAGTATATGCCCGGCACGATGCCCGGCACATAATGTATCTCCTTGGGCTGGACATTGAAATTGTAGCGGCGTTTGTTCCAGTTAACAATGCTTTGGTAATAGGACACTGTGGCGCACGTGTAGCCGAGAATGCGCTGCTTAAGCTTGTTCTCTATCGCCTTTACCGCAAACGGCGGCGTGGGGAAATCCATGTCGGCCACCCACAGCGGCATCAGGTCGTCGCGCCCCGTGGCCCGCCTCATAACCTCAATGCTCACGCATCCTGTGCCGACACGTTCCACCGGCGTATCGAAATCATAAATCATGTCTGTACCTTATTACTTATATTCACATGCAAAGTTAGTCAAAATATTTAGTGCGCCGCAATTACTTGTTACAACAAACACGGTTGGCAACGCAGTATTCGATTGCCCATGTGCCTGCAAGCTCATGTACCCTTTTGCCACAAACTCACAACCACCGTAAACAAGACTGTTGCAGCTATTATACACAAACCACACAACCTTATGTTTTTCTGTTTGTTGCAAAGGCTGAAAACTACGTCCTATGTAGAAAAAAATACATCAGACATAATTCATGCTACATCAGACATTGTTTTTCCTATATACGATGTGGTTTTTGCTGTTTAGCATATTACCTGCAAAACACTCCGCGCCATGGCTATTGCAACAACACCGCCATAATATTTCAGGCTTTCCGCAATACCTGTATCACACGTATGTGCATAAAAAAGCCACACCGCAAACAGGCGTGGCTTTTTATTCTCATACATACTTGTGCCTTTTTATCCGTGCACGGTTATGGCATATTTGTTTTCGGAGTCCCTGCTCCCGGAATTCATTTCACAAGCTTTTTCTTGCCATCGATAATATAAATTCCTTTGGGAATACTTTCCACGTCCCTATCGCCGCCTTCACGCCTGATAAGCGTGCCATCGGTGGCATATATGCCTTTGCTCCCTTTGCCTGCCACGTTGCTGCGCACATTGTCAACGCCCACCAAATCGTCAACCAAATCCATTTGGTCCGTGCGGAAAGGAAGCACCGGCAGATTGTTCTCGCCGTAGATGTTGCCTATAGGATAGTCGGCCCAGTTGTAATATATTGCGTACGGGCGCAAAGGACGAGTAACGGAAATCTCAAGAGTTTTGTCGCCAACAACCTTTGTTGTCGTTTCGTAGAACTTCTTGTATGTCTTGTCCTGCAACACGAAGCCCACGGGTACGGAGTCGTTGCGCACATGGATTTTTTTGTCGAATGTTATGTAAGCCTTCTTGTACTCAAAGCGGTAGCTTACAGGTTTTGGCGCATCGGCAACGACATCAAATCCGTAGGTGTTTTTAAGCGCGAGCAAGGCAAGGCGACGGCCCACCTCCTGCTTGTTCTTGGGATGAATGTCGGTGGGATTGCCTACATCCACAGCGGTTGCCATGCCCGTGCTGTCCATTTGCATAGAGGTTTTCCATTGGTCCCAGCGCAATTTGGCCCAATTGGAACCTTCCTGGAACACCGCCGGGGTCTGATATGCCGCAAGCTGCACGGTGTAGAACGGGAACTTGTATCCCCAATCCTTGCGCCAGCCCGAAATAAGGCTGTCCATAAGTGTCGTGTAATAGCTGCTGCCCCAAGCGTTAGCCTCTCCCTGATACCAAATCGCGCCGCGAATGGGATAGGAAACCATCGGGTGAACCATTGTGTTGTAAAGAAGCGTGGGCACTTGAAACTCGTCTTTCATGCCCAGGTATTTTTTTACGGAATCGCGGTTGAAGTCATACTTTGCGCATTTGTCAAGAGTGGCCTTCAAAGCGGGAATTGTGCGTGCCGTCTCAAGGCTCACCCACGCCTCGGCGTTCGAGCCGCCATAAGCACACTGTATCAAGCCTATCGGGATGTTGAGTTCCTTGTAAAGCTCGCGCCCGAAGCAATAAGCCAAAGCCGAAAATTCGGGAACGCTCGATGGCGAGCAGGAAACCCAGTTCGACCAAAGCGCGGTGTCGTCGGCAGGATGGTTGCTTTTGCCCGAAGCGGCAACGCTCAGCAACTTTATCATGGGATAGTTCGCATTCTTAATCTCCTCCTGATAATTGTTCATCAAGCCCCATGAGCCTTGCACAGGCATCTGCATATTTGACTGTCCGGAGCAGAACCAAACCTCGCCGGCGTAAACAGGATTTATAATTCTGGAGTCAACAACCACGTCCCTGCCGCCTTTTTTCTCAAGCTCGTAAATGCGGATGACATACGACTTTGTGGAAGCCTCGGGCACAGTTACCTTGAAAGAAAAATTTCCGCATCCGTCTGCATGCCCATACACTCTTTTGCCATCCCATGTTGCATTGAACATCATGTAGGCGTTTGGAGAGGCCTTTCCCTTGAAATGGAACACCGACTTCTGCTGCAAAACCATTTCTTTTGCATAATACGAAGGCAGAGTTATCTTTGCGCTTGCGGCTGTTGCCGCAAGCGCAACAAGCAATGCTGCAACTTTTGTCCCTGTGACGGTGGGGCGGCTCATTTCTTTTTGTCCGTATTTACAAGTTGCATTTCATCGGTGCGGAACGGAAGCACAGGCAAATTGGTGTCGCCATAAATGTTTCCTATCGGATAATCGGCCCAATCGTAGCGCACGGCGGTAATCTTTCCGAGCCCGGCGCCTGTTATGCTTATTGTTGTGGGATTTTCGAGTTTTGCCTTGCCCTCAACAAATTTGTTGTTGGCATCGCAAAGAATGAAACCGCAGGCCACGGAGTCGTTTCTCACATGGATTTTTTTGTTGAATGTGAGTGTTGCCTTGCCATCCGAGAACTTGTATTTTACGGGAACCGGAGCCTCGTACACAAGATCTTTAAACCCATATGTCTTGTTGAGAGCGATAAGAGCCATGCGCCTTGCCACTTCCTGCTTGTTCTTTGGATGAATGTCTTTTTGGTTTCCCACATCAACGGCAGTCGCCATGCCTGTGCGCGGAAGCTTCAAAGTTTTCCATTGAGACCATCTTAGGGCGGCCCATGTGGATTCGGGCTGAAGATTTACCTGATTCTGAAAGCCTGCGAGCTGTACATAATAAAACGGGAAATTATATCCCCATAGCTTTCTCCAGCTGGTAATAAGATTGTTCATGAGGCTCGTGTAGTCTCCGTAGCCCACGTTTGCGCAGCCCTGGTACCATATTGCACCCTTAATAGGAAGAACATGGATTGGGTAAAGCATCGTGTTGTAAAGCAAAGTGGGTATTTGCTGCTCGGGACGCTTTGCATATTTCTGTATTGTGTCGTTAACAAAACCGTATTTCTTGTACTTCTCCAAATCGCTTTTATACTCGGGCATTGTCTGCAAAGTTTCATACCCAACCCAGGCCTCTGCGTTTGCACCGCCGTATGCCGACTGCACAAGACCTATTGGCACTCTCAGCCTGTCATATAGTTCCTTACCGAATAGGTATGCCAGTGCCGAGAATTGCTCCACGCTCTTGGGCGAACAAATCTCCCATGTTTTCCAAAGTTCGGTGTCATCGGCGGGCTTGGGCTGTTTTGCAGACATCTTAACCTGCAAAAAGCGTATCATGGGATAATTTGCGGCATCGGCCACTTCACGCGCATTGTCGTTTATCATACCCCAACCGCGCACCGGCATTTCCATATTCGACTGCCCGGAGCAAAGCCAAACTTCGCCGGAATACACATCGGATAGCACTTTCTCGCCATCGCCATCGTTAAAACTCAGCTTGTATGGTTTCATCGATGCAGCAGGCACGTGGAACTTAACAGTGAAATTCCCTTGCGCATCGGCTTTGGTGCTTACAGCTTTTTTGTTCCACGAAGCTGTGAACTTGACAACGGAGTTAGGCAATGCCTTGCCCTTTATTGTCATCAGTGCCTTTTGCTGAAGCACCATATTGTCGGCATAAAACGAGGGCAGCACCACCTTGGAGCTTGCGCCGACAAACATTCCCGCCGCCAGTGCGGCAGTAATTGCCTTATAAATATTTTTCATTTGTTTCAATACTTTATTTGTTGCATTCCTTTATTTCACTAATACCTTATACGACACTCCCTTTGCGCACACGAAATAAACTCCCGGGTCAAGCGCGCTGCCATTGTTAAGAAGCATGCCATCATCGTTGTACAGGCTGTAAACATCAACGCCCTCAACCTTGATAACGCGGTTTTCTACGGCAATCTTCACATTGTTTTCCTTTAAAATTTTCGTTACCGACACGGGAACGCCGCTTGCATTGCAAACTTTCCACGCCCACACGGTATTTTCAAGGTTGAAAATATTGAACCCCGGTATAACGCCTGCCGAGTCTGCAGCGAAAAGGTAACGGTCATCACCGCCGATATTGTACTTTATGGTAATCTGACCGTCTTTTATGTCTTGAACAATGAAAGGCTTAATGTTGGCTTTGGTTGCTTCTGCCCTGGGAACATAATAGTTTTCCTTCCACGCGCCCGAACTGCTTATATACCGGCGCGAACTGCGGTTGCGAAAGTAATATGCGCCACTATTGTCGTTTGCTGCAGCAACAAGTTCCCACTCCTGCTTTGCATTATCAGACATTTCATTCACCAAAAAGCTGTAACCCGTGGTGGAAGCCTTGAATGAGTTGTCCTCTATGCACATTTGCGAGTACTCGGGGTATGCGCTGGCTATTTTATAATACACTTTGTTGCCCGAAGTGTCTGTTGAAGGGTAGTTTTGCGCTGACATGCGACTAACGCCGCAAAATGCCAGGACCGATACAAGCACTAAGCTTTTTTTCATGATATAAATTTGCATATGGTTTAACTTTGACTACAAAGTTACACTTTTTCAAGCCGCAAAGTGCCTTATCCATGTATTTTTTTTGCAAACCGCATTTTTCACATGTATACTACATTTCCACCGGCTTTTTGTTTACCCCGCAACAAACATTCTGCTTCATTCGCCACTGATATAAATAAAAATCGTAACTTTGAATTTCAAAATGACATATGGTCTGATTATTTACGAATTTAAGCTTTTACTAAAACCATGCTGACTCAGATACTCAATGGTAGGATTCTCACTCCCCAGGGTTGGATGAGGGGAGGTTCGGTTATCATCGATGGCAACAAGATAATCGAAGTGTCAAACAATGAGCTTCACATAGAAAGCGCACGTTTTTTTGACGCAAACGGCTGCTACATAGTTCCCGGCGGAATAGACATCCACGTGCACGGCGGTGGCGGAAGAGACTTCATGGAAGGCACGGAAGAGGCTTTCCGCAAAGCAATAAACGCCCACATGTTCTATGGAACAACCTCTATTCTGCCCACGCTTTCATCCTCGACCGTGCCCATGATAAAGGCCGCTGCAAAAACCACAGAAAAAATCATGGCGCAGCCCGACAGCCCGGTATTGGGTCTGCATCTCGAAGGTCCGTATTTCAACAAACTGATGGCAGGAGGGCAGCTTCCCGAAAACATAAAAAATCCTTCGCCAATGGAATATCGCCCGCTGCTCGATTCCACCAACTGCATCAAGCGATGGGACGAAGCACCGGAACTTCCGGGTACTATCGAGTTCGGACGTACCTGCGTCGAGCACGGTGTTCTGCCTTGCGTGGGGCACACGCAGGCCAACTACCATGACGTGCGCACGGCATACGAAGTGGGGTTCACACACACAACACATTTCTACAATGCAATGCCCGGCTTCCACAAAAACCACGAATACAAATACGAGGGGACCGTGGAAAGTGTTTATCTCATTGACGACATGACCGTGGAGGTGATTGCCGACGGCAAACACGTGCCCCCCACAATTCTCGGCCTTGTTTACAAAATAAAAGGTCCCGACCGCACGGCACTTATAACCGATGCGCTTGCATGCGCTGCAAGCGATTCGAAAAAGGCTTTCGACCCGCGTGTGATTATAGAAGACGGCGTGTGCAAGCTCGCCGACCATTCCGCACTCGCCGGAAGCATAGCAACCATGGACAGGCTTATACGCACAATGGTGCAAAAGGTTGAGATACCACTCGGCGAAGTGTGCCGAATGGCATCGGAAACACCTGCAAGGATTATTGGTGTTGACAAGCGCAAGGGCACACTCGAAAAAGGCAAAGACGCAGACATCATGATGTTCGACCCCGAACTTAACCTCAAATGCGTGATTGCAATGGGGCGGGTCATACGCAACGAACTGCCAAACCATGTTGTAATCTGAACAAGGCGCAAAAGCACAGTAAACCACAGCAGACTATACAGATACTCCGCGCAACCCTCATAGGGCAACGCGGAGTTTTTTATATGGCAACCGTTGCGCACGCCATACACAGCCTTGAAACGCGCCGCGCCTGCAATGCTGCGGCACAGGGGGTTGCGATACGATTTTAAGTTATGGCATTCACGACGCATGCCTTACGCCTATGCAAATGGCGCAAAAGCAAAGCCCGCCATTTCTACCGGAACTTTACGAAAACACTTGATGTAGAAAAAACTATGTCCCATGTAGAAAAAACTACGTCAGACATAGAAAAAACTACATCAGACCTTTTTCCGCCCATTGCAAACACATAATAACCACCTCGTTGTAAAAAAATACCCATACAGGGTCTTTTTACCAAATATCAAGCCATTGCGCAATTTTGCGATATTCTCGCTCTCAAGCCGCGGGCATAACCGTGGCGCATAGGCGGGGATTCATTATTTCAAACCTATCGCTTCTTTGAATTTTCCCTACCCGATCCTGCCAAAAAGGGCTGCGCCAAACTTTCGTCCCGGCACAGCCCCCTTGTATTGCCTCAGCGATAACTATGACTTATTTAGCCTTCCAATCACTGAGATCCTGCGGATTTTTTATGTACGAAGGAATTTTCTCAAATATGCTCTTTATGCGCGCCACGTCGAACTTCGGGGTTCGGTCGTAGTAGTATATGCCGTTTTTCTCCTGCTCCACGTCGGTGAGCTGAGTGTAGCATATTCCCACAACGTGCTTGCAGGCCTTGAAAGCGTCGATCTGGGCTTCAAGGATTTTGTAGAAGTCCTCCATCTTGTCGATGTTTGCCCCGTAGCCCCATGATGAGGAGCGTTCCGACTCCTTTATCCAGGGCAGTCCGCCCATTTCGTCAACCATATAGGGTTGTCCGTTGTATTTCGCGAGGAACGTCTTCTTGGGTTCGTTGCGGTAGGGCTCCACTCCGGGTTTGAAGGTGTGGTTCGCCACGAGCTTGTCGTACTCGCGCGTGTAGTCGTGCACTGCCCAGATGTCTGTCTTTACGTGTCCGTCGCCGCTGGCATCGTTCACGGGGCGTGTTGGGTCGATTGCCTTTGTGAGGTCGTAGATGTCGTTCATGAGGCGCACGTAAACGCCGTCGCGGCTTGCCCATGTCTCGTTAAACGGTGTCCATGTAACTATGGAGGGGTGGTTGAGGTCGCGCTCCACGACGTCAGCCCATTCCGTTAGGCAGTTGCGCACCGCCAGCTCATCGTTCACGTCCGGCCCCCAGCTCGGGAACTCACCCCATGTGAGGTAGCCCAGCTTGTCTGCCCAGTAGTGGTAGCGCTCCTCGAAAACTTTCTGGTGGAGGCGCGCGCCGTTGAAGCCCACAGCCTTGCTCATTTCGATGTCGTGCTTCAGGGCCTCGTCGGAAGGCGCGGTCCACACTCCGTCGGGGTAGAAGCCTTGGTCGAGTACCAGGCGCTGGAAGTAGGGCTTGTTGTTGAGGTAGAAATATCCGTTTGCGGTGTGAACCTTGCGCATTCCTGCGTACGACTTCACCTCGTCAACCACATTGCCCGCCTTGTCCTTTACGGTATATACAAGGTCGTAGAGGAAAGGCGACTCGGGGCTCCACAGCTTCATATTCTTTACGGGAAGAACAACTATGCTCTGGTTGCACGCGCTGACGGTTTTCTGAGCTACAACCTTTTTGCCATCAAGCAACTTAACGGTCAGAGTGTTGTCTTCCGACTCGTTGTAGAACTGCGGGCGTACCACGAGCTGCTTCTGGTCTATATCGGGGGTTGCAATAGCCTTTTTCAACGCCCCGGGGGCTACCGGCTCCATCCACACTGTCTGCCAGATGCCCGTGGTGCGGGTGTAGTCGCACCCTCTGGAGTAGAAAGCTTTGCACTGCTTGCCTCCGGGCTGCCTGCCTCCGCGCAGGTCGTCCTTAACCTCGACAACAAGATTCACGGTCTGCCCGGGTTTTGCAAACTTGGTTATGTCGGCCGCAAACGACGAACTGCTGCCGTAGTGCCTCATCACGAAGTTTCCGTCGATGTATATGGACGCGTCGTAGTCCACCGCCCCGAAGTGGAGCAGGATGTTCTTGCCCTGCCAGCCGGAGGGGACTGTGATTGTGCGCTGATACCACATACCGTTTATGAAGTCGGTGTGGGCCACGCCGCTCAGCTTGCTTTCGGGGCAGAAAGGCACGGTTATCTTGCCGTCGAAGCCTTTGGATTTCTGATAGCCGCGCTCACCACCCGTAAGACCGAAGTCAAAGGTGTAAGTCCATGTTCCGTTAAGATTCTGCCACGCTGAACGCTCGAATTGCGGACGCGGATATTCTGGACGCGGAGTTTGCGCAGCGGTGCTACCGATGCCGAGCGCAAACAGCGCAAAGACAGCGGCAATAAATTTTGTTACTGGAGATTTTTTCATTATTTGTTTTTTAGGGTTTTTGAATGAGTTGGTAAAGTTACGATATTTTTGCGATTATACATTCCCGGAAAAACTTTTTTTCGTTTTTACGTAAAAAAAACACTTTTCTACCCTGCCCGGCGACTAAAAAACGGCATAAGAAACAATAAAACGGCAGCAGTTTAGTTATACAATACGGAGTGGTGCATTTTGCGCCGCACATTCAGTATGAGCGGCAAGGCATATACATTTATATATATAGTTTTGGTGGCAGTGTTTTGGCTTGCCGCCTCGTGCAGCACGCCCGAAAAACACCACAAGAAAGGCGATATGTTTTTCTCACGCGGTGAATATTACGATGCCGCCGCCGAATACAAGACCGCTTATTCCGCCACGCCGCGCAGCGACCGCGAGGCGCGTGGCATGAGAGCGTTCCTCATGGGAGAATGCTACCGCAGGATAAACTCAGTATCAAAGGCGGAGGGAGCATACAGAAACGCCGTGAGGTATAACTACGTTGACACCACCACATATTTCCGACTTGCGGAAACGCAGAGAATGCTGGGCAACTACAAGGCGGCGCAAAAAAACTACGAACTATTCCTTGGCACACATCCAGATGACGTGCGAGCGCAAAACGGCATAAAGTCGTGCGCCCTCGGACCGGAGATGAAAGAAAAGGGTTCGAACTATTCCGTGCGCTCCGCAGCCTTGCTCACATCGCGCCGGGCAGACTACTGCCCGGTGCTGTTTGGCGAAAAATACGACCAACTTATATTTTCATCCACCCGCCCTCAGGCCACAGGCGATGACGACAGCGGAATAACGGGAATGAAAAACGGCGACCTTTTTTATACGGAAAAAAACGACAAGGGCAAATGGAAACCCGTCGAGCCGTTGCAGGGAAGCGTTAACACCGCCTTTGACGAAGGAGCGGCGGCATTAACCCCCGACGGGCAGACTATGTATTTCACCCTTTGCACTGTTGATCCCGAATATCCGCGATATGCCGAAATATACTCTTCATCGCGTTCAGACGCAACATGGAGCAAGCCGCAAAAAGTGGAAATCTCGTCAGACACGCTTTCATCATACGCCCACCCCGCCGTTTCGCCCGATGGCAAGTGGCTTTACTTTGTGTCGGACATGCCGGGGGGAATCGGCGGTCTCGATATATGGCGCGCACGGCTCGACGACCACGGAATAGGGATGATAGAAAATCTTGGCGGGCCGGTGAACACTCCGGGCGATGAGATGTTCCCTACGTTCCGCTTTAACGGCGATATGTATTTTTCCTCAAACGGGCATCCGGGCATGGGAGGTCTTGACATATACCGCGCACATCCCGACACGGTCAACAACACATGGAGCGTTGAAATACTTCCTTCTCCGGTTAACTCTACAGGCGACGACTTCGGCATGACTTTCGAGGGCGTACACAACCGTGGCTTTTTCAGCAGCAACCGCAAGAACGGGCGCGGTTGGGATCACATTTACTCTTTTGAGCGTCCCGAAGTGGTGCACACCGTAATGGGGTGGGTTTACGAACAAGACGGCTACGAGCTTCCGCAGTCAACCGTGTACATGGTTGGCAACGATGGTACCTATCTGAAATTCGGACCAAGGAGCGATGGCAGCTTCGAACAGCTTGTGAAGCCCGGAGTGAAATATGTGTTCCTTGCCACGTGCAACGGCTTTTTGAACTACAAGCAGGAACTTGCAATAGATTCGGCAGAGGTTTCCACATGCGACACAGTTTACTTCCCCTTGCCATCGATAAACTCCCCGGTGCTTGTAAGAAACGTTTTCTATGAGTTCAACAGCGCACGGCTTACTGACGATTCGCGCCAGGCTCTCGACAAACTCGCGCAGCTGCTGAACGACAACGCCAACATTACCATAGAACTGAGCTCACATTGCGACTACAGGGGCAACGAACTTTACAACCGCAAGCTCTCACAGCATCGCGCCGAGTCGGTGGTGAACTACTTGATTGAGCACGGAATAAACGCCAACAGACTTACGGCGGTTGGCTATGGAAAGCTGCGCCCCAAGGTTGTAACAAAACGTCTTGCTGCCTCGTACAAATTCCTTCATGAGGGCGACACGCTCACCGAAAGCTACATAAAGAAACTAAAGAAAAGTCAGCAGGACACATGCAACGCCCTTAACCGCAGAACAGAGTTCCGAGTGTTGAAAACCACATACGGGCTGTTTGACGACAGCGGCAAACTCGACACTAAGGCATTGCTTGGCAAAAAAGCCCCGAAAAAGGCGGGAAAAGCCGAACCAATTGTGAAAGTTTACATTCCCACCCCCGCCGAGGCGGCAGCCGCCGACGGCAAAAAGCCGCCCAAAAAGAAAAAAGCGCCAAAAGCCACCGCCAAGGCAGCCAACGTGCCGAAGAAAAACATCCCCGGCAATAAAAAACCGACTCTCAAAGAGCGCCGGGCCATTAAGGACTCCATTATTGCAAAAGCCAAGCGAGACGCCGAAGCCTCAAAAAGCAAAGCAACGAAATAACTTCCCGCCGCAGTTGCATAAATCTGGACTGCGCCCGTTTGCAATGCTGCCGCAAAGTTTTTGCAGCGGGGACTATTTTGGCAGATTTCGCACGACAGCCATTGCCCCGCAAAAAATCCTATACCAAAAAGCCGTTCTTCGTTAAAACAGCAAATACCATATTTGATGTCGGAAAAAATATGTCCCATGTAGAAAAAACTACATCGGACGTAGAAAAAACTACATCAGACCTTTTTTCAGGGCTTTTGCATACCAACGAAAAAAGCTGTTACAATAAACTTAATTTACACGTTTATCTTTCTATAAACCAAAGCATTGCCCGTTTTTACACAAACACCGCGCCCTGCACCTTGATTTGCGCCGCCGCAAGGGGCTTTTGCGATTATACGCAGCACATTGCGCCGCACCACAAAAACTATCACTAATTTTGCACGCATAAAGGTAAAGAAATGATTTCCCCGCAAAACATAAAGATAGAAGACTATAACTATAATTTGCCCGAAGAACGCATAGCCAAATACCCCGTTAAGGAAAGAGACACCTCAAAGCTTCTCGTGTATAACCATGGCGAAATCTGCGACGACAAATTCTACGATTTGCCCAACTACATAAGCAAAGGCGAACTGCTCGTGTTCAACAACACAAAGGTAATTCGCGCACGCCTTCATTTCCACAAGGATACAGGGGCACTGATAGAGATTTTCTGTCTCGAGCCCCACTCTCCGCGCGATTATGAGCAAATGTTTCAAACAACGGGCAGGTGCGAGTGGGTGTGCCTTGTGGGCAACCGCAAAAAATGGAAAGAGGGCAGCCTTTGCCGCACACTTAGCGTGAAAGGAGAAAAAGTTGAGCTGAAAGCCACAATCAAGAACCCTGAGCACGACATAATAGAATTTTCGTGGAATGGGAGCGGCCTATCGTTTGCTGAAATCCTTGACGCGGCAGGCGAATTGCCCATACCGCCATATCTTAACAGGAAAACCGAACAAAGCGACCTTCAAACATACCAAACGGTATATTCCAAAATCAAAGGCTCGGTTGCCGCACCTACCGCCGGACTGCATTTCACGCCCCGCGTGCTCGAAACACTCGATGCAAAAGGAGTGGAGCGCAACGAGATTACGCTTCATGTGGGTGCAGGCACTTTCAAACCGGTGAAAACGGAAACGATGAAAGGTCATGTTATGCACCACGAGTTCATAAGCGTAAAACGCAGCAGCATAGAAAGACTTTTAGCCCACGGCGGACGGTGCGTGGCGGTTGGCACCACATCGGTGCGCACCCTCGAAAGCCTTTATTATATAGGCGTGATCATTTCGCGCAACCCCGATGCCGATGAAAGAGACCTTGCTGTGGGACAATGGTTCCCTTACGAATATGCGGCAAGCGATGAAAAACCGCTAACCACAACAGAGGCTCTTGAAAAAATATTGTCATACCTTGACCGCAACAAGCTGAACGCACTAACGGCCAACACGCAGATAATAATAGCGCCGGGATACAAATTTCATGTGGTAAAAGCCATAATAACAAATTTCCACCAGCCTAAAAGCACACTGCTCCTGCTTGTATCGGCGTTGGTGGGAGAAGACTGGCACAAGATTTACCGCCATGCCATGAACAACGGATACCGTTTCCTGAGCTACGGCGACAGCTCGCTGCTCATTCCCTGACAATAAGCACAACCCCGCTTGCGAATTGCCGCAAGGCGGGATTTTTTATAACGGAAAACTTATACAAACAAAAATGCGCGACAACCAAAACGAACTGCTGCCCCTGGTAACCCCGGACGGAAAGGTTACGGGCTGCGCCACACGCGGAGAATGCCACGGCGGAAGCCGACTGCTACACCCGGTGGTTCATCTTCACGTGTTCAACAGCCACGGACAGCTTTACCTGCAACTCCGCCCCAAATGGAAGGACATACAGCCGGGCAAATGGGACACCGCCGTGGGAGGACACATGGATTACGGCGAAAAAACCGAGGACGCGCTAAGGCGTGAGGTGAGAGAGGAACTTGGAATAGAGAATTTCTCCCCGAATTTCGAGATGCGCTACGTGTTTGAGTGCGAACGCGAGCGCGAACTGGTCAACGTGTTCGCAACCGTGTATGACGGCACAATAACCCCGAGCCGCGAAACCGACGGAGGGCGTTTTTTCGACACGGAGGAAATTAAACTGCTTTCGGGAAAAAACCTTTTCACACCCAATTTCGAGAGCGAGTACAAACGCCTGAGCGAAAACGGCGTATTGTCAAAATACTCAACAACCTATTGTCCGTAAAAGGAAAATGAGTAACTTTGCAAATTGTAAGTAAACGAAATATCAAAATTAGTATTATGAGTTTGAAAATAGTAGTACTTGCCAAGCAAGTGCCCGACACGCGAAACGTGGGCAAAGATGCCATGACTCCCGAGGGGACAGTCAACCGCGCCGCCCTGCCCGCAATCTTCAACCCCGAAGATCTCAACGCGCTTGAACAAGCCCTGCGCTTGAAAGACAAAAACCCCGGCTCAACGGTTACGGTGGTTACAATGGGACCGCCGCGTGCAACCGAGATAATTCGCGAGGCTCTCTATCGCGGGGCCGATGACGGAGTGCTTCTCACCGACAGGGCTTTTGCAGGCGCCGACACCTTGGCTACGTCATACGCTCTTTCAATGGCCATACGCAAAATCGGAAACTGCGACCTTATAATCGGCGGCCGTCAGGCTATCGATGGCGACACCGCACAGGTAGGGCCCCAGGTGGCAGAGAAACTTGGTCTGAACCAGGTTACCTATGTAAACAACATAAACGAATGCAACGGCAAGGAAATAACAATAACACGCCACATTGACGGCGGCACAGAAATTGTTAAAGCACCCCTGCCCATAATGCTTACAGTAAACGGCGACGCAGCTCCATGCCGCCCCCGCAATGCCAAGAGGGTTATGAAATACAAACGCGCCATGACCCCCATAGAGCGCCCCGCAAACGGCGAGCTGCCCTACGCAGAAGAATATGAAAAGAAACCCTATCTGAACATCACGCAGTGGACTGTGGCAGATGTAAACGGTGATTTGCAGCAATGCGGCCTTGCCGGCTCGCCCACAAAGGTGAAAGCCGTGCAGAACATCGTGTTCAAAACCAAAGAGAGCCATACCCTCGGTGCAAGCGACAACGAAATCAACGGGCTCATTAAGGAATTACTCGCAAACCACACAATAGGATAAAGAAAGACCGATATGAACAACGTATTTGTATATTGCGAAATAGAAAAGACTACCGTAGAAGAGGTAAGCCTTGAACTTCTCACCAAAGGGCGCAAGCTCGCCAACCGTCTCGGAGTGAAACTCGAGGCTGTATGCGCCGGCACGGGCATTAAGGGCCATGTTGAAAAACAGGTGCTGCCTTACGGAGTGGATGTTCTACATGTTTTCGACCACGAGGGACTTTATCCTTACACTTCAAAGCCCCACACTTCGGTGCTTGTAAACCTTTTCAAGCGCGAAAAGCCGCAAATTTGCCTAATGGGCGCAACCGTAATAGGGCGCGACCTCGGTCCAAGAGTTTCCTCAAGCCTTCACAGCGGTCTTACAGCCGACTGCACCGCTCTTGAAATAGGAGATTACGATGACAAAAAAACCGGCAAATCATATAAAGACCTTCTTTTCCAAATCCGTCCCGCTTTCGGTGGCAATATAGTTGCCACGATTGTAAACCCCGAAAACCGTCCACAGATGGCTACGGTACGCAGCGGCGTTATGAAGGCCGAAGTGCTCGACAAGAACTACAAAGGCGAGGTGGTTTACGAAAACACCGACGACTTTGTTCCCGCATCCGACTACGTGGTAAAAGTAATCGAACGCCATGTCGAGAAAGCCAAGAACAATCTCAAGGGAGCTTCCATCATAGTAGCCGGCGGCTACGGTGTGGGAAGTGCCGACGGTTTCAAGCTTCTTTACGAGTTTGCAAACGAAATCCACGCGGAAGTAGGCGCAAGCCGTGCCGCCGTCGATGCCGGTTTCTGCGCTTCCGACCTTCAAATAGGCCAAACAGGCGTTACCGTGCGCCCGAAGGTTTACATCGCATGCGGCATTTCGGGTGCCATTCAGCACGTGGCAGGCATGAAGGAAAGCGGCATTGTTATTTCCATCAACACCGACCCCGATGCGCCCATCAACAAAATAGCCGATTACGTAATCCTGGGTTCGGTAGAGGAAGTACTGCCCAAGATGATCAAGTATTACAAAGAAAACAGCAAGTAAAGGAACTTGACAAAATCATAAAAAGCAATGGCAAATTTCTATTCAGATAAGCCGGAACTGAAGTTCCATCTAAATAACGCCCTGATGAAAAAAATAGTCGCTCTTCGCGAAGGCGACTACTCAGACGCAGCAAAATACGATTATGCGCCGGTTGACTTCAACGACGCAATGGACAGCTACGACCGTGTGCTTGAAATCGTGGGCGATGTTACGGCAAATATCGTGGCCCCCAACGCCGAGAGCGTTGATGCCGAAGGACCACACCTCAAGGACGGACGCGTCAGCTACGCCGAAGGCACAAAGCAGAACCTCGCAAACACCATAGCTGCGGGAATGAACGGGATGACAATGCCGCGCAGGTATGGCGGTCTTAATTTCCCAATTACGACATACACCCTCGCTAACGAAATTGTTTCTGCGGGCGACGCCGGGTTTGAAAACATATGGAGCCTTCAAGACTGCATCGAAACTCTATACGAGTTCGGCAACGAGGAGCAGAGGGAGAAATACATTCCGCGCGTTTGCGCCGGCGAAACGATGTCCATGGACCTCACCGAGCCGGATGCCGGAAGCGACTTGCAGAGCGTTATGCTCCGCGCAACATATTCCGAAAAAGACGGCTGCTGGCTGCTAAACGGCGTAAAGCGTTTCATAACCAACGGCGACTCGGACATACACCTTGTGCTTGCGCGTTCCGAAGAGGGCACACGTGACGGTCGCGGTCTTTCGATGTTCATCTACGACAAGCGTCAGGGCGGAGTTGATGTGCGACGCATAGAAAACAAGCTCGGCATTCATGGCTCACCAACCTGCGAACTTGTATACAAAAACGCACATGCCGAACTTTGCGGCGAACGCCGACTCGGACTCATAAAATATGTGATGGCTCTGATGAACGGTGCACGCCTTGGCATAGCAGCACAGAGCGTGGGCATAAGCCAGGCTGCATATGATGAGGCTCTTGCATACGCAAAAGACCGTTGCCAGTTCGGCAAAGCAATCGTTGATATGCCCCCTGTGTATAATATGCTTGCAACAATCAAGGCAAAGCTTGACGCAGGTCGTGCACTTCTTTACGAAACATCGCGCTACGTTGACATATATAAGTCATACGATGACATAGCACGCAGTCGCAAGCTCACTCCCGAGGAACGCATAGAGCAGAAGAAATACACCCGCCTTGCAGACAGCTTCACACCGCTTGCAAAGGGCATGAATTCGGAATATGCAAACCAAAACTCCTACGACTGCATTCAGGTTCACGGCGGTTCGGGTTTCATGCTCGAATACGCGTGCCAGCGCCTGTACCGCGATGCCCGAATAACAAGCATATACGAAGGCACAACGCAGCTTCAAACCGTTGCCGCAATACGCTACGTAACCAACGGCACATACATGAACGTAATACGCGAGTTCGAGAATATCGAAGTTCCCGAGGCTTATGCCGGCATTAAAGCACGCATCCACGCAATGGCCGATGCTTGCGAGGCTGCCGTGAACAAGGTGAAGGAAGCCGCCAACCAAGATTACCACGACCTCGTGGCACGCAATCTTTATGAGATGACTGCCGACGTTATCATGTCCCAGCTCTTGTTGCGCGACACAGTGGAAGCCCCCGAACTCTTTGAAAAGAGCCTACATGTTTACGTTAATCTTGCAGAGGCCGAAATTGCAAAGCACGCTGCAATTGTAAACAACACCAACGTGGAGGACATTGCAAACTACGTTCAGGTTACAGCAAAGACCGAAGAGGAATAACACAAGTTTCCGGCTGTGCCGGACAACGCCACAACACATATGGGGTGCGTCAAAAGCCGAAAGGCTAAGGCGCACCCCTGTTTTGTATGCCACATGGCTTTTGCCAAAGGGACGGAAATGCTTTTAAGTGCTTTGGCAGTGATTGAACAGCTGCGTATTGTGCTTATAAGAATATCGACAACGATTAATCGACACATTCCACCGCCGTAGGGGCGTATGGCATACGCCCGAAGTGCGCCTGCTTTGCATTTACGCAACAACACATCGCGGCGGGGCTCACGCGATGGCATAAAAAGCGTATGCCATACGTCCCTGCAAACAATTTACAAACAACCCGCAAATCACTACGCACATTCCCGCGCATTCGCAGCACAACAAAAACGCACAACATACAATTAACCGACACATTCCACCGCCGTAGGGGCGTATGGCATACGCCCGAAGTGCGCCTGCTT